>Ga0163150_10001681_pt1 | contig 36427 bp, 19 predicted proteins | sample OliLakLV19P2IB_FD_148628 | JGI IMG/M metagenome (GOLD analysis project Ga0163150, IMG submission 148628) | Freshwater microbial mat bacterial communities from Lake Vanda, McMurdo Dry Valleys, Antarctica - Oligotrophic Lake LV.19.P2.IB | ecosystem: Environmental > Aquatic > Freshwater > Lake >... | reverse complement strand
GGAAAACCTGTACGTCTCGGTGACCCCGGTGGCAGACGCCGATGGCCGGGACCGCAACGTGGACTGGTTCCTCCGGAACCTGGAGATGGGGCTGACCAATCCGCCGCCGGGAGGTCAGGGCGGACAAGGCGGACAAGGCGGACAGGGTGGACAGGGTGGCGGCGGTGGAGCCGGACAAGGCGTCCCCGGGGTGCCCTACTGGGGCAAGTACGCCTATCACGACAACAATCGTGACATCAACCTCGAGCTGGTCCAGATGCGGGCCATCGCCGACTGGTACTTCACGGCGCACCCCCCGATCATGCACGACCTGCACGAATCGCTGCCGCTGCTCTACACGTATAGCGGCGCGGCACCACAGAATCCCAACCTCGACCCGTTGCTCTTTGCCGAACTGCCGTGGTTTGCCAACTGGGAAATGGCCCAGATGACCAAGTACGGCATGCCGGGGGTGTACACCCACGCTTTCATGGATGGCTGGTCGCCCGGGTACCTCGGGTCGATTGCGTACAACCACAACGGACTGATGAAGATGTATGAGACCAATTCCGGCCGAGACCTGGACACCGCCCAGGTGGCCAGTGCCTTCCGTCGGGCGGCGGCGCGGGCAGATTCCGCAGCCCGCAGCCTCCCGGCCGGCAGCACCGGCCGCGGTGGCGCGGTGCCCACCGGGCGAGGCGGCGCCCAGGCGCGGGAGTGGTATCGTGGCATTGCCATCGATCCACTCGATTCCGACCTCTTTACCCGCCGAGCCAACGCCAACTACATGCAGACCGGCGTGCTCTCGGCGCTGCAGCTGGCGGCAATGTTCCCGGCCACGGTGCTCGAGAACTTTTACGTCAAGACCCGGAACGCGATTGCGGATGGGATGGCCGGCGGTCCCTACGCCTACCTGATCCCGGTGCAGCGCGACATGACCCGGGCGGTGGAGATGGTCAATATCCTCCGGACCCAGCGCATCGAGGTTGGCCAGACTACCCGTGAGCTGACCCTCGGCGAGAACAAGTATCCGGCGGGGTCGTTCCTGATCAAGCGAAATCAGCCGTATGGCCGGCTGGCCAAGAATCTCCTGGAGCGGCAGCAGTATCCCGACGCCCGCCTCAACACCTACGACGACAGCGGCTGGACGATGGGCCTTGCCATGAATGTCCAGGTGGTGGAGGTGACCGATTCGACCATCCTGAGTGCGGCGGTGACGCCGGTCGATCAGGCGGTGGTACCGGGACGCCTGGCCGGCAATGGCAAGGCGGGGCTGGCCGTTGCCCACTACGGCTCCAACAATATGATCACCTTCCGCTACCGGCTTCGGGATATCCCGATGCAGGTGGCGGAGGAGAAGTTCACCGCCGCCGGGATCGAGTTCCCGGCGGGCTCATTCCTCGTGGCCGACTCCATTCACGCCCCGGCGGTGCGGGCTGCGGTCCAGGAGCTCGGCCTGACCGGCGCCGCCCTGGAGAACTGGCCGGCGGTCCGGCTGCACAGCGCCGACCTGCCCCGGGTCGCGATCTACACCCAGTGGTCGGGCACCCAGAACCTGGGCTGGTACCGGCTGACCTTCGACGCCTTCGGGATTCCCTACGACCTGATCTACAAGGAACGAGTGGTGCAGGGGAACCTGCGCTCCCAGTACGACGTGATCCTGATCGCCGAGCAGAACCTGAGCCGGCAGACGGTCATGCAGGCCCCGCGCTCGACGCCGGTGCCGTACCAGAAGACCGACAAGTACCAGTTCCTGGGCATGTATGGCGAGACCGATGACATGACCGGCGGCTTCGGGCAGGCCGGGGTGGACGCGTTTGCCGCCTTCCTCGAGGGCAACGGCACCCTGATCGCCGTAGGCGACGCCGCTCGGCTGCCGATCGAATTCGGCTGGGCCGGTACGGTGGCCCGGACGCCGGTGGAGGGGCTGGTGGCCCAGCGCCCGCTGGTGGAAGGTGAGGTGCTTCGTCCCGAGCACCCGGTGTTCTACGGCTTCGAGGCCGGGAAGATCCCGGTCAAGTACGTCGGTGGCCAGCCGTTCGAGGTGGGGATCGCCAACGAGGCCAACGTGCTGGCACGCTATGTCGGTGGCGAGGCCGCAGTGCTGTCCGGCTTGATGACCGGGGCCGACGCCTTGAAGAATCGGCCATTTGCGGTGGACATTCCCGAGGCGTACCGCGGCAAGGGCCGGGTCGTAATGTTCTCGAACAATCCCATCTATCGCTGGCAGAACCACGGCGAGTTCGGGATGATCTTCAACGCGGTGCTCAACTGGAACGATGTGGTGGCCGGAACCAAGGAGCCGGTGATTCCGTAGTAGCACGGATAGGACAGATGGGACAGATAGGACGGAAAGGGCTGTGAGGGCGGGGGAACTCGCGGCCCTGTGTGCTCGAGCCGATTGAAGGACGTCTACGAGGTACCCTACCCAGAAACCAACCAGGAGGAATAGTGCGCATTCTCGCTCTGGCCATGATGGCCACACTCGTGACAGGAACTGCCATGGCCCAGGACGCCGACCGCAGCGTGGCGGACGGCGGCATCAAGGTGGCAGGCTGGAAGGGCCGGGTGGATCGCCGCCCGACGTCGCAGGGAAAGACGATTGCCGATTCGCGGATGGTCGCGGATGGGGCCAACTTCCGCCTTTCGGTGGGCCCGGCGGGCAATTTCTGGAATCCGGCTCACACCGCCAGCGGCGACTATGACGTGAAGGCGACGTTCAAGGAACACAAGATGGCGGCCGACCATCCCCACTCCTACGGGATCTTCATCGGCGGTGCAGCGCTGGAGTCCGACATGGAGACGCTGGCGTATTGCATTACCTATGGCACCGGGACCTTCTCCGTCAAGACGTTCCACGGCTCCAAGGTGACCACGTTGGTCAATATGGAAGCCAACCCGGCGGTCCATAAGGCCGATGCGAATGGTGAATCCACCAATGAAATTGGCTGGCGGGTGCGCGGCGGCAACGCCTCGTGCGTCGTGAACGGCACGGTGGTGCACAGCTTCCCGAGCAGCGAGCTGATCGCCGCGGACAAGCTGACGTCGCTGAACGGGAATTACGGTATCCGGGTGAGCCATAACCTGGAGCTGACGGTGTCCGGGCTGGCAATGACGAAGCCGTAGGGAGACAGGTGTCGGGTTTTGGGTGTTGGGTGCCGGCGGTTCCTATCCTACGCAGGGCACGGAACTGCCGAAACCTGACACCCGACACCCGGCACCCATTCACCCCCCCCGCCGCGTTGCCTGATCCCGCCGAACCGTCTGCCGCTTGCCCTTGATCTTGGTGGCCCTGAGCGCCGCAATAACGGGATTGACCAACTCTTCCGGCAGTTCCACCAGCGAAAAGTTGTCGGTTATCTCGATGGCGCCGATCACCTTGGCGTCGAGCTTGGCCTCGTTGGCAATGGCGCCGACGAGGTCGGCTGGGCGCATGTTGTCCTTGCGGCCTGACCCGATGTAGATCCGGCTCATGCCGGGCTGCTGTTTCTTGGCCGCGGCCCCGGATGCCAGGCGCTTTGCGGGCGCCGCGGATTTCTTCCCGGGCTGGGGCGGATTCAGGTCGACGGCAGCGCCCTCCGCCTCCTCCCCTGCTCCAGCGCCTACCTGGTGGGCCAGCTTCACCGCCGCCATCGCGATATCCATCACATCGTGCTCGGCGGCAAGTGATTCCACGATGACGCGATAGCGGTCGAGGTCACCAGCCAGGATCGTCTCGCGGATCGTGCCCCGGGTCAGTTCGAGCAACTTGGCCCGGACATCGTGGACGGTGGGCAGCTGCTCCGTGCTGATCTTCTGCTTGGTCATCAGCTCGATATTCTTGATCAGGCGGTGCTCGCGCGGTTCCACGAAGGTGATCGCGACCCCTTCGCGGCCGGCGCGCCCGGTCCGTCCGATCCGGTGGACGTAGGCTGAAGGGGATTCCGGCACGTTGAAGTTGACCACGTGGCTGATCTGCTCGATATCCAGGCCCCGCGCGGCCACGTCGGTGGCCACCAGGAGGTCTACGGTGCCGCCACGGGTGCGCTTCATGACTCGTTCCCGCTGATCCTGGGTCATGCCGCCATGCAGCGCCTGGACCCGATACCCGCGTCCACCCAGGCTTTCGGCCAGACTGTCCACCTCATGCCGTGTGCGGCAGAAAACCAGCGCCAGGGTCGGCGCCTCCAGGTCCAGCACCCGGCCCAGCGCCGCCACCTTCTGAGGCCGAGCCACGACATATACGGTCTGGCGGACCTTGGGGAGCTTGCCGGCGGCTGTCTTCTCCCGGGCCACCAGAACGCGGGCGGGATCATTGAGGTGGCGGTCGGCGATCTTGGCAATGCGCGGCGCCATCGTCGCCGAGAACAGGGCGGTCTGTCGGGTCTCCGGCGCGGCATCGAGAATCGCCTCGATTTCATCGGCGAAGCCCATGTCGAGCATCTCGTCGGCCTCGTCCAGCACCACCGCAGAGAGTCCGGCCAGATCCAGGGTGCCCCGACGAAGGTGGTCCAGCGCCCGACCCGGGGTGGCCACGACCACGTGCACCCCGCGACGGAGGATCCGGATCTGGCCGCTGAACTCCTGGCCGCCGTAGATCGGCACCGTCAATGCGCCCATGGCCCGGCCGTAGCGATGGAATGCCTCGGCCACCTGCACCGCCAGCTCACGGGTCGGGACCAGGACCAGCAGCGCTGGGCGGGAGGGAACCGGCTTCGTATCGGCGATGCGTTGCAGCAGGGGCAGGGCAAAGGCGGCGGTTTTGCCGGTGCCGGTTGCGGCCTGGGCCAGGATGTCGCGGCCTTCCAGCAGCGGCGGGATCGCCTGCTGCTGGATCGGGGTCGGTTCTTCGTAGCCGAGCGCGGTGAGGGCTTCGACCAGGACGGGGGAAACGCCGAGTGCGGCAAAGGTTGGGATCATGGGGGAATATAAGACGGACAGGACGGACAGGGCGGAAGCTCCGATCGGAGCGCGACTGGGGAACGGAGCCGCCGACACCCGACACCCTGTTCCCCATTCCCCATTCCCCGCTCGCCGTCGTACATTCAAGGGTTCCTCATACTGGAGCCCCCCTGACCGACACTGTCGCCCGCCTCAACGCGGCGCTGTTCGACCGGTATCATATCGAGCGAGAGCTCGGTGCCGGCGGTATGGCGACCGTGTACCTGGCGCAGGATCTGAGGCATCACCGCCAGGTGGCGATCAAGGTGCTGCGGGAGGATCTTGGCGCCTCGATCGGGCCGGAACGGTTCCAGCGGGAAATCGAGATTGCGGCCCGGCTGCACCATCCCCACATCCTGCCACTGTACGATTCCGGCGTTGCCGACCGCCTCCTGTTCTATGTGATGCCGTACGTGGCCGGTGAGTCGCTGCGCGACCGTCTGGCCCGCGAGGGCGAGCTGCCGATTACCGACACGATCAAGATCCTGCGAGAAGTCGCGGACGCGCTGGCCAAGGCGCACGGCGCCGGGGTGGTCCACCGCGACATCAAGCCCGACAACGTGATGCTGGCCGACCGCCACGCCCTGGTGGCGGACTTCGGCGTGGCCAAGGCGGTAAGCGAGGCGACCCAGGCCGGCGGCATTACCACCGTGGGCGTGGCGCTCGGCACTCCGGCGTACATGGCGCCGGAACAGGCCGCCGCCGACCCGAACACCGATCACCGGGCCGACATCTACGCCTTTGGTGTGCTGGCCTACGAGATGCTCAATGGCGAGCCGCCGTTCACCGGCAAGACGGCGCAGGCTGTGCTGGCGGCGCACCTGACGGAAGCCCCAGCCCCCGTCACCAGACGGCGCCCATCGGTGCCGCCGCCGCTGGCGGAACTGGTGATGCGCTGCCTGGAAAAGAAGGCGGCCGACCGGTGGCAGACGGCCGACGAGATCGTGCTGCGACTCGAGGCCATGGGTACGCCGAGTGGTGGCATGGAACCGACCCGCGCCATGGCGGCTTCGCGGGCAGGGGCGGGTGGGACGATGCGGCGGTGGCTGATTGCCGCCGGGGTGCTCGTGATCGCGGCCGTTGGTGCATGGGCCGCGCTCCGGCCCAGCGGCGGGGCCAGTCTGGATCCGGACCTGGTGGCGGTGCTGCCGTTCCGGATCAACACCACCGGCGCCGACCTGGGCTACCTGCGCGAAGGGATGGTGGACCTGATGGCCACCTTCCTGACCGGGGATCGGGGCACCGCCCGCTCGGTGGAGCCGTCCTCGGTCATTGCCGAGTGGAAGAAGGCCTCGGGCGGGACGGGGAACGACCTGACCGAAGCAGAGTCGGAGGCCCTGGCCCGGATTTTGGGTGCCGGGATGGTGATGTCGGGCTCGATCGTGGGGGATGAGTCGAAGCTGGTGATCAGGGCCTCGCTGACCGAGATCGGGTTTCGCGGCAAGGCGTATCAGGCCAATGTGGAGGGACCAGCGGTCCAGATGAACAGCCTGCTGGGGCAGCTGGTGGGACAGCTGCTGACGCTGGCGTCGGGAATGACGGTGGAGGAGAGCCGGGGCGTGTTGACGACCTCCCTCCCTGCGCTGAGAGCCTACCTGAGCGGGCAGGCCGAGTATCGCCGCGGTGCGTTCCCGGAGGCGGTGAACCGGTTTACCGAGGCGCTGCAGGCCGACTCGAACTTTGCCCTGGCCGGGTTGGGTCTGGTTTCGGCCAACGGCTGGGCAGGTACTGCGACGGGGGAGATGTTCGACCTCGCCACGCGCGCAGCCTGGAACAACCGGGAAGCACTCGGTCCCAAGGACCGGGCGGTCATCCTGGCGGCGCTCGGTCCCAATGGCACCGAGCCCAGCTCGCTGCGGCAGGAACTGCAGGTCCGGCTGGAAGCCACCACCGTGGCGGCAGACCGGTCGATCGTCTGGTACATGCTCGGCGACGTGTACATGCACGATGGCTTGTATTTGGGCGAGCCCAACTGGGCGGAGCGGGCGGAAAGCGCCCTGCGCCAGTCATTGGCCCGCGACTCGCTCGAGGCGGGAGTGATCGGCCACCTGATGCTGCTGGCGATGAACCGAGGTGATTCCGTGGAGGTATCCCGGTTGTACGCACTGTTCGACCGGGCCGCCGGGCAGAATGACGATCGGATGCACATCGACTTCATCGTCGCCAGCTTCCGCGGAGACTCTGCGGCAGCCAGCAGCCTGCTGGATCGGGTGCATGCCTCCTCGTATGGGCCCGACCTGTCTTCCTCGGCGACGTTTGCCATTTCGCTGGCGCCCCAAATCCTCCCTGGGCTTCGGCGTTGGGCCGACACCCTGCTGCGTCCCGCCGCCACTCAGCCTGGCGGGACCGGCTTCGTGGCGCTCACGGCGGCCATGATGGCGTGGGACGCCGGACAGCCTTCGGCTGCTGCCCGGTACCTGCCGCAGTTTCCCCCCAGTCAGGATGGGCTGCTGCTCGCTGCCGCGCTGTTCGGAGATGGGGACTCAGCAACAGCGGCGAGTATCGCCGACCGCCTGCGCTCGAGCGGCGAATCTCCGGTCATGCCCCCCGGCAATCTCTGCGGACTGGCGCTCTGGGACCTGTCACAGGGTCGGACTGGCGGGGTGGCCGGGGCGATCCAGCGGCTCCGGGCGCTGCCCACCCCGCGCAACCCGGCCTTGCCACCGACTGGCCGTGAGCTCTGCGCCGACGTCCTGTCTGCCACCCTGGCCCAGCAAGCCGGCGCCTCCGATGCGGCAGCACAGATTGATGCGCTGGACCGGGTGTTGGGGCAGGGCCCGAGTCGCAACATCACCTGGGAAAACCTGGCGGTGGCCAGGCTGCTGGAGGAGCGGGGGGAGTATGCCCGCGCCGCGAAGGCGGCGTCGCGGCATCGCGTCTACTATCTGTATCCCGCGTTCCTGGCGACGCATTGGTATGAGACGGCCCGGCTCTCGGAGCTGGCTGGAGAGCGGCAGGCGGCCATCGACAACTATTCGAAGTTCATCACCCTCCGAAAGAATTCTGAGCCCTCGCTGCAGCCCAAGCTCGAGGCCGCCAAGCAGGCGCTGGCGCGCCTGGTCGGGGAGAAGAACTGAATGACGCGGAGCCAGTCATGAGCCACGGTGAACCGCTGGACGCCATCCGCGCCGCTCTCGGCGATCACTACCGGATCGAACGCGAGGCCGGCGCCGGTGGCATGGCCACCGTCTACCTGGCCGAGGATTTGCGCCACCACCGCAAGGTGGCGGTGAAGGTCTTGAAACCCGACCTCGCCGCCTCCATGGGCGCCGAGCGGTTCCTCCGCGAGATCGGCATTGCGGCCGCGCTGCAGCATCCGCACATCCTGCCGCTGTACGACTCCGGCGAGGCCGACGGGTTCCTGTACTACGTCATGCCATACGTCGAGGGGGCCTCGCTCCGGAACCGGCTGGAACGCGAGGGCGCGCTGCCGATTGCCGACGCGGTCCGTATCCTCCGAGACATCGCCGACGCCCTGGCCGCGGCGCACCGCCATCGGGTGGTGCACCGCGACATCAAGCCCGAGAATGTGATGCTCTCCGGCAAGCATGCTTTGGTCACTGATTTCGGGGTGGCCAAGGCGGTGAGCGAAGCCACCGGCGGGCACGCGCTGACCAGCGTGGGGGTGGCGTTGGGTACCCCGGCCTACATGGCGCCGGAGCAGGCCACCGCCGACCCCTCTACCGACCACCGGGCCGATATCTACGCCTTTGGCGTGGTGGCCTACGAGCTGCTGGGCGGACGGCCGCCGTTCCAGCATGCCACCATGCAGGGATTGATCGCGGCGCACCTCACGGTGCCACCGGAGCGGCTGTCGGTGCATCGGTCGGCGGTGCCGCCGGCGCTCGAGGTGCTGGTAATGCAGTGCCTGGAGAAGCGGGCTGCCGATCGTCCCCAGAGCGCCGATGACATCCTGAGTCAGCTCGAAGCACTGCCGATGAGTGGCGCCATGACCCCGACCGGAATGGCGCCGGCCACGATGCCAGTTTCCCGGCGTCGGGTGCCAGCGCTGGCCTGGGTCGCTCTGGCGGCGGTCGTTGGCATTGGCGGGTGGTGGGCGACCCGCGCTCCGGGGGTGGCCCTGGATGACACCCTTGTACTTGCCCTGCCGTTCCGCGTCAGCGCCACCGCGCCGGAGATCCTCAATCTCCGCGAGGGGATCGTGGACATCCTGCAGGCCTCCATGGGCGGCAGCACCGGGCCGCGGGTGGTGGCGGCCCCGACGGCGATCAGTGCGTGGCGTCGGGCCGGCGGTGGCGCCGAGTCCGACCTCGCGGATGCTGACGCCGCCGAGTTAGCCCGAGGTCTCGGCGCCGGTTCCGTCTTGACGGGGAGCATCGTCCAGCAGGGCGCCGGCTTCGTCATGAGCGGATCGCTCACGCCCGTCAGTGGCGGCCGCACGCTCCAGGGCCGGGTCGAAGGGCCGACGGACAGCACCCTGTTGCTCGTCGGGCGCCTGGTGGGCCAACTGCTGAGTCTTCAGGCGGGTGAGGAAGCCGGTCGCGCCAATTCGCTGGCGGACGTTCCGCCCCAGGCATTGCAGGCCTACCTGGACGGCCAGCGCGGCTGGCGGGCGGGCCGCTGGGCAGACGCGTTCGATGGCTTCGGCCGCGCCCTCGCCGCCGACTCGACATTCGCACTGGCGGGGCTCTACCACTCGCTTGCCGCGGGCTGGAACCTCGGCAGCCCCCCGTCACCCGGGCCGGATATCGCGCGCGCCAACCTGCACCGCCTGAGCGAGCGGGACCGCATCCTGGCCAGTGTCATCCTCAACCTCCCCGGCGACTCCACCATCGCGGGGCGCATTGCCATCCGCGAACAGGCCGCCTCCGCCCTCGCCGACCGCGCCGAGGCCTGGTACCTCCTCGGCGACTACATCTACCACTACGGGCAGCTCGCCGGGCTCAATGAGTCGGAGCAGGAGGAACGGGCCTGGGCCGCTTTCGGCCGGGGGCTGGCCCTGGATCCGGGGTTCGGCCCGATCCTGACTCACACCGCGGATCGCTGGCTGTTCGGCCCCGCCGCTGACACCGCCAGGTACCGCGCGATGCTCGATTCAATTCCCTCGGTGGGACAAGATCGCTGGAATACCCTCCTTGCCGCCTATGTGTTTGCGGACTCTGCCCGGCTGGCCATTGTCGCACAGTCCGGGACCCTTACCGATCTCTTCAACCTGGCACTTGTTTCCAGCTGGACCGGCCACTCAACCGATGTCATTTACTGGCTCCGGCTCCGGGCGGCACGCTCCACCAATCAGCAGGAGCGATGGACCAACCTGCAGGCTATCCGAGCCACCGCGTGAGCGGCTGGCCGTCCGATCGAGGCGGCGGGGGTCACCCAAGAGATTCGTCGGCTGGGCCCCGAGTTCGCCTCGGTGAGCGATCGCGAGTTGGTGGCGGCGGCCCTGTTTCTGGATGGGGATTCAGTGGGTGCAGCAGCCGGGGCCGAGCGCCTGGGCCAGATGGTCCGCACGGCGGGATCGGGGGCGGTCGGCCCCGAGGCCCTCTATGCCGCCTGGTTCAGCGGTCTCTGGGGAGCGCGATCGGGAGACCGTGCGAGCGCGTCTGCCATGGCGCAGTCGCTGCGTCGGTGGGGGCCGCTCCAGCCCACGGGGAGTCGGCGGGCCATCGCGGGGATCGGCGCCGGGCTGCTCGAGTTGATGGCAACCACTGACCAGGCGGACCTGCGCCGTCGTGCCCTGGCACTGGAGACGATTCTCGAGGCGGGTCCGATCATGGATCCGCTGGCGACCGCGACCGCCAACCTGCTGATCGCCCGGGCGTTGGGCGAAGTACGCGAACCGGCAAGAGCGGCGACGGCGGCGGGGCGATATCACCAGTTTGACAATGTGCTGCATGTGACACAGGCCAACGAACGTGCCCGGCAGGCGCTGGCCGCCGGCGACACCACGACCGCGGTCCGCATCTGGCGGTACTACCTCAGCTTTCGCAACGAGGCCGAGCCCGCCCAGCGCGCCAAAGACGACCTGATCCGGCAGGAGCTGGCGCGGCTGGTCGGGGAGCCACGCCCTCCGACACCCTGAACCCCGCAACAAAACCGGGGCCCCGACCGGGAGCCCCGAAATTCTCAATTTCTACCTCCCACCTCCCACCTCTCACCTCTCACCTCTCACCTCTCACCTCTCCCCCTCATCCAGGAACACCAGCGCCTCATTGCGAGCCACGACCCGCGCCAGCGCCTCGAGCACTCTGCCATCGATGGCGGTCCCGATCAGGTCGCGCATCCGCTCCACTGCCAGTTCCGGGACCATCCGCTCCTGGTAGGGTCGCGAGGTGGTCAGGGCGTCGTAGATCTCGACCGCGCCGATGACCCGGGCGCCGAGTGGGATCTCCTCACCGGCCAGCTGGTCGGGATAGCCCCGGCCATCCCACCGCTCGTGGTGGTTGCGCACGAAGGCGATGATGTCCTTGAGGTGTGCCAGCGGCGCCAGGATCTGTGCCCCGGCCACCGTATGCAACTTGACATGCTCGAACTCGGCGTCGGTCAGCGGGCCTTGCTTGTTCAACAGTTCCTCGCGAATGCCGATCTTGCCGATGTCGTGGAGCCGTCCGGCGGTACGGATCGTCTCCACCACCTCATCGTTGCACCCCATGTCGGCCGCAATCGATGCCGAAAGATCGGCCACCCGGGCAGAGTGCCCGCGGAGGTAGGGATCCTTGGCCTCGAGGGCATTGACCAGTGTCTCGAGGGTGGCCACCGAGATCCGCTCCAAGTTGGCGCGCTCCATCCGGAGCTCCGCCGTCCGGACCGCCACCTCTTCCTTGAGCCAGTGATTGATCTGCTGATTCTCGATCAGGGTGTCGCGACGGCGCAGGGCCCGCTCAATCGCGGTCTGGAGGTCGGGAAGATTGACCGGTTTGGTGAGGTAGTCCATGGCGCCGCCCTGCATCGACTTGGTGGCGCTGCTGGCGTCGTTGACCGCCGTGAGCATCAGCAGGGCAACCTGCGGCTCCAGTTCCAGGATGTCGGGCAGCAGGTCGATCCCGCTGGCGTCGGGCATCCGGATGTCGAGCAGCATGCAGGCAATCTTCTGGCGCTGGAGGATGGCAATCGCCTCGGCCCCGCTGGCTGCGGTGGACACTTCATAGCCCTGCTGAACCAGGTAGCGGCCGAGGCTGGTGCGGACCGGTTCCTCATCGTCGACAATGAGCACGGTGGTCGGGCCCCGGGGAAGGGTCCGCAAAGTGCCAATGGATGAGGCCAGACGGTCCACGAGTGTTTCCAGTCGCGAAGAGACGGTCTTCGAAGCTATTCCCCCAGCGGGGGGGGAGTCAATGAGGGTGGTCAGCCCACGAAATCAACCACCACACGGCTGGGGATGAGCCCGGCCTCCGCGGCACGATCAAGCAGGAGTTGAACCGCGGCTCGGCCCCGGTCGCCGTAGTCCACCGTCCAGTCGTTGACGTACATCCCTACAAACGCATCGGTTCGTTCCCGGCCAATGCCCCGATTGTACTGTTCCGCATGCTCCAGGGCCGCCGTCCGGTGGGCCAGGGCGTGGACAATGCTGGCCTTGAGATCCCGCGCCACCTGGGCAATCGTCTCGGCGCCGAGGTCTCGGCGCACCACATTGCCACCCAGCGGCAGCGGCAGGCCGGTCTCGCCGAGCCACCAGGCGCCAAGGTCCTGCCAGAGATGAAATCCTTCGTCGCCAAAGGTGAGCTGCCCCTCGTGGATGACGAGGGCCACGTCGGCATCGCCATGGCGGCAGGCCTCCTGCACCTGGTCGAACGGGACCACGACGGGGATCGCGTCCGGCTGGTAGAGTTGGAGGGCCAGGAATGCGGTGGTCAACTTGCCAGGGATTGCCACGCGAAGGCCGGCCAGCCCGGCCCGGGGGTCCGACGGGGCAGCGGACAGCGCCACCAGGCGCGGCCCGTAGCCGTCGCCCATGGAGGAGCCGCTGTTGAGCAGGGCGTAGCGATCGGCCAAGTGGGCGTAGGCATGGATCGAGACCGCAGTGACTTCCAGCTCGCCCCGCATGGCCCGCTCGTTCAGGGATTGAATGTCCTGCAGCTCATGGACATAGCGCAGGTCGCCGGTGTCGATCTTGCCCTCGGCGAGGGCGTAGAACATGAAGGCGTCGTCGGAGTCAGGACTATGGGCGACGGTGATGGTGCGGGGGGACATGGGTGCCTGGAGTTTGGGGAAAGGGGTGCCGGGTGCCGGGTACCAGGTATCGGGTATCAGGTCTCATGTATCGGTATCGGTGCCGGCGGCCCCTGCGCACCTGGCGGCACCAAAGGATGAGTCTGCCAGCTGCCTGATGCGGACCCGGTACCCGCCCATTCCCGATACCTGATACCTGATACCTAGTTCCCGGCTCCCGCCTTGAAGGCATCGAGTACGTTGCGATGATCCAGGTATTCGGGATTGGGCTTGCCAATCTCGGCCGCCCAGCTGGCCAGAAACCGACGTTGGGCATCCGCCAGCGTGGCGGCGTCTCCGGACATCTCGGCCAGCGCACCGCGGAGGACGAGCCCGATCAGGTTGGCGGGTTCGGTCGTCAGAATTGTGTCGGCCATGGCACGGGCGGCGGCCATGTCTCCCCCCTGGGCATGGAGCAGGGCGGCATGGTAGCGGGTGTCGGTGTCGACTTCGGGCAATTGGGCGTACGCCGAGAGGGCCATCGGCAGGAAGCTCTGCACGGTGGCGCTGTCGCCCGCCTCGGCCGCGGTCATGATCCGGTCATTGAGGCGGATGAACCGTTCGATCGAAGTCATCTGGCTGATGTCCGGTGGGGTGGCGGTGGCCGGCTGGGCCACGCCGATCCCCCCCCCAGCCGGGGCCGGAGATGAAGGGCCGGCCACCTTCCAGACAATCGCTCCCACCGCCACGATGATGATGGCTGCCGCCACGATCCAGGGGCCCTGGACGCCGCCGGTCGACGCGCTAGCGGCTCCGCTGGGCGGACCGATTGCCGCGCCGCTGGCGGCTGCCCCGCAACGGTGACAATAACGGGCCGAACCCTTTATGGCAGTGCCGCACGAGGGGCACGGGAGCGGGCCGGTAGGCGAGCCGCATTCCTGGCAGAATTTTCCTGAGCAAGTTGCCCCGCACGAGGGGCAACGGGACTGGATCTGGGGGTGGGGCTCTGACGGTGTCATGGAGCCCAAGATAGTCGGCCGATGGACGCCCCGGGAGCGCAGGCGCTGGCGTCCGGGGCTTCCGGTGGCTAGCGTTCACCTCAAGGAGAAGGAGCGAAATGGATTCATCCCCGACATCCCCAAGCCCTCCGGGGCCTGCTCCGGCCGCCGGTCGCCATCTCGGTGACCTCACCCGGACCGGCACCACCTGGCAGGTGCACGTCGAGACCCGTCCGCAGGGGCAGTTGACGGCAGGTCGGGTGCACTTTGTGTCGCCCCAGGCTTCCCGGGCCACCGGTTGGATCTTCCTGGAATGGACCGAACAGGATGTCCTGCACCGGTTCAACGAGTTCAGCCCGATCGAGCTGTGGAAGCTCCTCGAAAGTCTGGAGTAGCTCCACTGCAGGCTCCCTCCTGGTTCGGCTCCGGACACCGCCAACTCCTCGCACTGGTCCTGCTGCTCGCTGTTCCGGCTCAGTTGGCGGGGCAGGACACCCTCGCGACCCCGGTCCCTCCGAGGCGGGTTTCCCTCATCATCATTGAGCGGGAGAATGTCTTTGGCCGGGGAGAAGCGCGGGACTTCGTCTCCAAGCTCGTCAACCGGATGCACGCCACGACCCGGCTCTCCACGATCCGGCGCGAGCTTCTGTTCCGCGCCGGTGAACCGTTCGACTCCGCCCGCGCCGCCGAGAGTGAACGCAACTTGCGTCGGCTCGGGGTGTTCCGGTCGGTGTCGATCGATACGGTGCAGCGCGGGGACGGGGTGGTGGTCCGGGTGCGCACCGCCGACGGCTGGAGCACCAAACCCGACTTCCGGTTCCGGTCCACCGGTGGCCAGATTACCTACACCGCCGCCCTGGAGGAGACCAACCTCCTGGGGACGGCGTCCCAGGCGGGTATTCGCTATCGCAAGACCCCCGACCGCTCCTCGGTGCTGCTCCATTTTCGTCGGCCCCGGCTGGTGGCCGGGCGGGTCGGGATTGACCTGCAGTACGATGATCGGTCCGATGGGCGGCTCTACTTTGCCCAGATCAACCAACCCTTCTTTTCGCTCTCGTCCCCGTTCGCGTTCCGGGCGGATATTGATCATCGCGAGGAGCGGATCCTGCGGTATTACCAGGGCGAGGCCCGCGCCCGGGACACCCTCCAGCGTCGGTTTACCCTGGCCGGGGCCGCCGCCAGTTGGGCCATCACCGCCGGGTCCGGGGGCTACCTTCGCTGGGGCGTCCAGGGGCAGCTGCGCCGGGAGGACTACGTGCTCGATGGCGCCGCGGGACCGATTCCCGTCACCTGGACCGGCGCGGTCGGGCCGTACCTGCACTGGCGTCGGGCCCGGTTCGTGGTGTCGCGCGGGTTTCAGGGGGTGGGTCGCTCGGAGGATGTGGATGTGAGCACCACGATCCTCGGCGGGGTGATGTTTGCGCCGCAGGCCCTGGGGTACGAAGCCGACGGCCTGGCCACCTTCTTCAGCGGTCGCACCGGGGGCGTCAGTCGCCATGGCTTTGGCTACCTGGACCTGAACGCCAGCGCCATGTTCTCTGCCACCGGCGTGGACAGCGCCTCGGTCCATGCCGCCGTGACCTGGACCTTCCAGACCGGCGCGCGGTACCTGGCGGTGGTCCACGGCGCCGTGGGCGCCCAGCACAACCCGCGACCGGGCCAGGAGTTCGACCTGGGCCTCGGTCTCGGTCCCCGCGCCTCGCAGATCCACGCCTTTACCGGCAATCGGGCGTTCTTCCTGAGCGGTGAGTATCGCTACAACGTGGCGGATGAGGTGCTGAACCTGACGGGCATGGGGGTCGCCGCCTTCGTCGACTATGGCGGCGCGTGGTATCAGGGCTCAGGGGTGCGGACCGGATTGCAGGCGGGGATCGGGCTCCGGCTCACTTCATCGCGGTCCGCTCGCCTGGAGGCCACCCGGATCGACCTGGCCCGGCGGTTCCCAACAGGCTCGGACCCGGGAGGCTGGGCAATCGTGATCGGGAAGGGATTCCCGTTCTCCAGCAACGGGCGGCTCGACGGGTGAAGGGTGAGCCAGAAGTGAGAAGAGGGAAGCGAGAAGCGTGTTGACGAGCCGGCCCTATCCCTCCTGAGTTCTCGCTCCTCGCTTCCTTACCAGCCCATTGCCGCCCCATCCCGTCGCGGATCGGCCACCCCGATCAGCATTCCCCGATCGTTCAGCAGGATGGCGTGCACCCCGCCGAAGGTGATGTCCGCCACCCGACTCACCGTCAGGTAGCCACGCTCCCGCAGCGACTGGTACACCGCCGGTGCAAACCCAGGCTCCACTTCCACATTCGCCAGTCCGCTCGGTTGCAGACGCGGCGCCGCGATGGCCAGCCAGGGGTCTTCGCCCAGGGCCAGCATCCGGAATGCCACCTGGGTAATCGAAGTGGGGATGTAGGCCGACCCCGCGGCGCCGATGACCAGGCGCGGTTCAGCACCGCGAAGCATGATGGTCGGCGCAATCGTGGAACTGCCGAAGCGGGAAGGCCCCCGGGTCTGGGCGTCGAAGTTGGACGCGCCGGAGTTCAGGAAATAGCCGTTGACATACACGCCGGAGCCGAACAACACCCCGACGGTAAAGGTTACCGCCACCGCGTTGTGGTCGGCGTCGACAACACTGAAATGCGAGGTGTGGGTCGCGGCCTCTCCCTGCCCGACATCGCCCGCACTGGCGTCGGCCGCGCCGGGCGGCGAGGCGTCGGGGCCGAGCCCACTGGCGGGCCAGCTATCGAGGGCATCGCACTGGACGCCGGCGGAGCCGGAATCGGCGGCCCAGGGGTCGCCGGGTGCCAGGCGGGTGCCCGGCGGCGAGCTGACCAGATCTGCCCGGGCGGCCGCAAAGGCGGGACTCGCCATGCCTCGCGCCGGGACGCCGTAATACGCCGGGTCCCCCCGCCAACGGCTCCGATCCGACGCGGCGACCCGCAGGGCGCCGACCATCGTCGCGGCGGCCTCCGGACTTGTGGTGGCCGATCCCAACTGCTCCGCCCCGACCGCGCCGAGCAGATTGAGCGCCTCGAGCACCGTCACCCCTCCCAGCGGCGGCGGCACGGTCAGGACGGTATGCCCCAGCCAGGAGGTGCACAGCGCTGGCTTCCCCTCCGGCCGGTAGCCGTTCCAGTCTGCCAGCGTCAGCCGGCTTCCCATTCCCTGCAACTTGGCAATCGCGCGCTCGGCCAGCGGGCCACGGTAGAATCCCACGGTGCCCTGGTCGGCGATGGTCTGGAGCGTGGCGGCAAGTTCCCGCTGCACCAACCGGTCGCCGACCCGGATCGCCTGTCCCCCCGGCAGGAACAGGCTTGCGGCGACGGTGTCGGCGGCAAGCTTGGCCCGGGCCGATTCGCTGGTCCGCGATAGCAGCGGTGAGACCGGGAAACCCTCCCGCGCCAGGCGAATCGCCGGCGCCATGATCTCGGCCCGCTGCAGCCGCCCCCATCGTGCGTGGGCCTCGAGCATCCCCGCGACGGCGCCCGGAATCCCGGTGCTGCGGGCGTTGATCGGCTGGCCGGCCCCGGCCGTGTCCACCCGCGCCCAGGCTGGATCCGCCCCGGTGCGGGCGTAGAAGTCCAGCGTCTCGGCCCGGCCCTCATTGCGGAGCCAGACCACCATCCCTCCACCTGCACCCAGCCCGGTCTGCGAGGGGTCCACCACGCCCAGCGCAAATGCCACTGCCACGGCCGCGTCGATCGCATTGCCGCCAGCCCTGAGGATTTCGAGGCCCGCGGCGGCGGCGTCCGGGTGCGAGGCAGAGACCATCCCCTGGCGGCCCTCGGCCCGCTTGCTGAAGGCGGGTGCGGGAGCGCCAGCGGGGGCGGGGGCGCATGCGGTAATGGCCGCGAGCAGGAGGAGGGTTGGGCGCATGCGCATGGGGCGGCCGGGAGTCGGGGAATGGGGAATAGGGAACCGGGAATGCGGAGCCTACAGGTCAGATTCCCGTGTGGTCGTCGCAGATGCTCCGTTTCGGGCTGAGGGCGGGAGGGGGTGGGGCGGGGCCAGTCCGTGGACCCCATTCCCCATTCCCCATTCCCTGTACTTACGGCACCAACGCCGGCTTGACCTGATCGCGCCCCTTCTGGAGGTAGGGGATGCCGTCGGTCATCCATTTCGGGCTCGGCATGCCGCGCAGGTGGTGGTCAAAGAATTCCATCGTCTTGATGGCAATATCGGCCTGGTTGGCGCGCTTGGTCGGATTGTGCTCATCGCCGTTGTAGTTCACCATGTAGGCCTCCTTGCCGAGCCGCCGCATGGCAACGTACATCTCGATGCCCTGATACCAGGGCACCGCGCCGTCATTGTCGTTGTGCATCATCAGCAGCGGGGTCTCGACCCGGTCGGCGTGGAAGACCGGGGAGTTTTCCAGGTAGCGCAGCGGGTACTCCCAGAGCGACCCGCCAATCCGGCTCTGGGTCTTTTCGTACTGGAACGACCGCGCCAGCCCCGAGCCCCACCGGATGCCGCCATACGCGCTGGTCATGTTGGCCACGGGTGCCCCGGCCATCGCGGCGGAGAAGATGTTGGTCCGGGTAATCATGTACGCCGTCTGGTACCCTCCCCAACTCTGGCCCGCCGTGCCCACGCCCTTGGGATCCACGAATCCCCTGGCGATCAGGCTCTGCACTCCGGGCACGATGGACTTCATGGCGTCCGGACCGGGATACCCCGTGCCGTAGTTGATGTCCGGGAAGAAGACCAGGTAGCCGTTGGACACGTACCAGGTTGGCTGCACCGTGTTGCGGGGGTAGCTCATGTTGTAGCTGTGCAGGCCGTCGCTCAGCTTCTCGTAGAAGTACACTGCCATCGGGTACTTCTTGGCGGGATCGAACCCGTCCGGCTTGAACAGGATTCCCTGGAGCGGGGCGTTGTCATCGCTGTTCCATTCCACCAGCTCGGCGGTGCCCCACCGGAATTCACTCTGTTGCGGATTGGCATTCGAGATCCGGGCCACCTGGTCCAGGCTGGTGCCGGCATAGAGGTCCGGGAACTCCCGGAAGGTGGACCGGGTCAGTACGAACATCTCGGCGTTCTTGGCCTTGATCGGGTTGCCAAAGCCGACATCCTGCATCACGATCCGGGTCGGCATGCCAGCCCGATCCAACCGGTCGGTGTAGAACCCATCCTGCTTGGAATGATTGTCAAAGGCGGAAAGCAGCAGCGGGGTGGCGGGGTTGAGATACCGCTCCTCGGTGTCGGTCCGGACGACCCGGAACCGCATGTTGTGCTTCCGACCCATCGAGTCGGTCACCATCCGGGCGGGACGCGCGCCGGCGGGATCGAGATCCCAGATGTCATACTGATCATACACCACCAGGCCCTGGTCGCCGGTGGTCCACCCGGCGGTGCCCCACGAGGGTGGGGTGCTCGGGGTGTCCCACGTTTCCTGGTCAAAGCGGACCCCCCGGATCGCCTCGGTCAGGTTCCGGGTCCGCCCGGTGGTCACCTCTCGCGACATCCACTGGGCGTTCTGGAAGTAGACCACGTACCGGCCGCCCGGGGATAGCTGCGCCCCGCCGGATTCCAACCGCTCCGCCACCTTGGTGCGCGCGCCGGTCATGCCGTCGATGAGGTAGACGTCGGAGCCGCCCTCGCCCCACATCGACTCGATCGCGTAGGGCACGTTGCTGGTGCCGAGGGCCAGCTTGCCGTCATCGGATACGGTAACCTGAGGCATGTCCTCACTGCCGAGGCGCGCAATCTTCCGGGTGGCCGGGTGATACAGCGCGGCAAAGGAGCGGGTGGCGTTCTGCCGCGCCTGCAGTTTCTGCTGCGGCTGCAGCTGCGGATCCTGCCAGTGCCAGAGGTCGAACACGGCGCCCTCGGCGATTTCGTCCGCCGGGAGGGAGTCGAGTGGGGCAGGGCCAATGCCGAAGCGGAGAGCGGAGCCATCGCGCGTAAAGCCCACGCCGCCCGAGGCGATGATCATTCCGGCACCGGCGCTGTCTGGGGTGGCAATCGGCTGGACCCGGACCGCCCCGCCGGCGAGCGCCGCGTGGTACAGCGTGTGCTTCGGCTTGTCGGCAGCCTGGTCGGCGCGATCCGAGACAAATGCCAATTGCCGGCCGGCCCGATCAAAGGTCATCGCGGCGTAACTGCCACGTCCGGCCAGCAGGGTCGTCACGGTGCCATTCCCGAGGGAACGGATGAAGGCGCCGTCGCGAGTGGAGTCCTTGGAGGTCACGGTATAGGCCAGCCAACGGGCGCTGTCGTCCACCGCAAAGGCGGAGACTTCTTCGATGCGGGTGTCCTGGCCGGTGCGCAGGTCGCGGATGACCAGCGTGGTGCCCGGATCGGGGGCACGGCGCGCGGACCGGCCGGTGGTGTCGGGGCGCGCCGCCTGCCGAGCCGAGCTGTCGGGTCGGGCTGCAGCAGAGTCCGCCTCGAGGTGGTAGAACAGGAAGTTTCCGGCCTCCGCAGGGAATTCGAAACTCTTGACCCGGGGGATGACTTCGACCTGCGCCGTTTGGGTGGAGAAGACACCCAGGCTGTTCTTGGGGGCGTCGGCCGGCCGTGCCTTGGCCTTCCGGGCCTTTTCCGAAGCCTCCATGGAGGGATAAATCACGAAGGCCAAGGCCTGGCCACTGGGAGACCACCGCGCCGCTGCGGGGTTGAACCCACCCATGGCGCCGGCCTGGAGTTGGGGCCGACCGGTAAAGCCCCGGGGGTGGCGGTGCTCGGTGGTGCCGGTGGTGGCCCGAACCACGAGTTCACCGTCGCCCACTTGTGGCGTCAGGGTGTAGGCCACCCACTGCCCGTTGGGCGAGAGCGCAGTGCCGGCTATGCTCTTCCACATGTCGAAATCGGCCTGGGTCAGCGCACGCTGGGCCTGGGTGGTCGAGGGAATCGCAAACAGGGTGGTGGCACAGAGCGCCAGGAGGGCGCGGCAGGCAGGCATTCGGCGCGTCATGGGTCCGTTCGGGCTGGAGGAATACGGGAATGGAATACGGGAACGTCCTGCCAAAAAGTACGCGCGTCAACCCCCTGCCGTTGCCCGGGGCCCCTGTTTGCCCATACGATTCAGGATCCTCAGCCCGCATCCGGAGCACGATGACCGAGTCCAGCCAGCTCTTCGATGCCATTCGCGCCGGCGATGCAGCGCGGGTCGAGGCGTTGCTGAGCACCGCACCGGCCCTGGCCACCGCCAGCCACGACGGCGTGTCGGCAATCCTGTTGGCGCTCTATCACGGTCACGACGGCATCGCCGGGTCTTTGGCCCGGCAGGCGGGTGAGCTGGAGTTCTTCGAGGCAGCGGCACTGGGCGAGGGCGAGCGCGTCACGGCGCTCCTGGCCACCGACCCTTCCCTGGCTGAAGCCACCACGCCGGACGGATATCGGGCGCTCGGGCTGGCGGCATTCTTTGGCCATGAGGAGGTCGTGGCCCTCCTGGCCCGGTGGTGCGATCCCGACATCCCGTCCCGGAACGCCATGCGCGCCACCCCGCTCCATTCCGCGATGGCCACCCGCCGCCCCGATGCGGCGGCCGGGATCGCCCGGACCCTGCTGGCGCAGGGGGCGGATCCCAATCGTCAGCAGGAGGGCGGCTGGACCCCGCTGCATGCCGCCGCCCAATCGGGAGACCCTGAACTGGTAGCCCTGCTGCTGGAGCACGGGGCCGACCGCGCCATCGTCAACGACGGCGGCCAGACTCCATTGGAGCTGGCGCTGACCAAGGAACACATCGCCGTCGTGGCCCTGCTGCAACCGCTGTAGCCCGTCGTCACGGCCAACGCCGGACGCCCTTCACGCCCTGTCCCGGAATGCCCATGCGCCGCCTGACCAAGTTCGTCGCTGCCGCCTGCGTCCTGCTGTCCACTCCTGCCGTGGGCCAGCACAGCTTCTCGCCGGGCGGGAGCTTCAACCCCGCCATTCCCACCCCCCGCTCGGTGCTTGGGTATGAAGTCGGCCAGCGCTTTACCCCGCATCACCTCTTCACCCGATATTTCGAGCGGGTGGCGGTGGCCAGCCCTCGAGTACGGCTCGACACCATGGCGGTCAGCTTTGGCGGACGCGAAACCATCCTGGCGGTCGTGACCAGTGAGGCCAATCATGCCCGAATGGCACAGATTCGGGCCGACGCTGTCCTGATTGCCAACCCCGCCGGTGTCCCTGCAGTGCAATTGCAGGCGGCAACCGAGCGGCTCCCGGCCATCGTGTTCCTGGCGTACAGTGTCCATGGCAATGAGGCCTCGGGCACCGAGGCTGCCATTGCCACGCTGTACCAGTTGGCGGCCGGGCGCGACGCCGAGACGCTCCGGATGCTGGAGAACACGGTCGTGCTGATCGACCCCAGCCAGAACCCCGATGGCCACGAGCGGCACGTCCAGCGGGTCCTCCGTCACACTTCGGCGTCGGGGCTGTCGGTGGACCAGTCGGCGATGGTGCATGGCAGCGACTGGCCGGGTGCGCGGACCAGCCACTACCACTTTGACCTCAATCGCGACTGGTTCATCCAGTCGCACCCGGAGTCACGGGGGCGGTCTGCGGTCATCACCTCGTGGTGGCCGCACGTGGTGGCCGACATCCACGAGATGGGGTCCAGCTCCAGCTATTTCTTTGCCCCGCCGATGGAACCGGTCAACAAGAACGTGCCGCAGAGCATCATCGACTGGTGGGACATTTACGCCTCCGGCAACGCCGCCGCCTTCGACCAGATGGGCTGGCCCTACTTTCGGCGCGAGGGGTACGACGAGTTCTACCCGGGGTATGGTGTGTCGTACCCGATCCTGACCGGTGCCGTTGGCATGACGTACGAGCAGGCCAGCAGCGGTGGCGGGGCGGTGCGCCGCAACGATGGCACCATCATGACCCTGCACGAGGCGACCTGGCATCATTACACCGCCTCCATGGCCACCATCCGGGTTTCCGCCGACCGGGCCCGCGACCGGGTCCGCGACTACCTCGAGTTCCGCCGGTCGGCGATTGCCGAGGGTGAACGGGCGCCGGTGCGGGCCATGGCCTTCGAGCGCGACCGCGATGGCCGGGCCGACTCCTTGGCCATGACGTTGACCCGCAATGGGATCCGGGTGTGGCGCACCACCAGCTCCGCAGACGCCCTCGGTGCGGTGGCGTACGGGGAGAGTGCGCCGCGGGCGGCGCGGCTGGCGGGTGGGAGCTATGTGGTGGACTTTGCCCAGGCGCAGGGCCGCCTGGCACGCGCCCTCCTCGAGCCCGATGCGGTGCTCGATTCCACCTTCATCCAGCAGGAGCTGGAGAGTCGGCGCACCGGTCAGTCGAGCCGGTTCTACGACATCACTGCATGGTCGCTGCCGCTCACCTTCCGGGTCCAGGCCTGGTCGCTGCGCAGTCTTCCTGCCGGCCTGGAGGACATCTCCTGGGCCTCTGTCCGCGCCCCGGCCCCGGCGCGGGCTACCTTTGCCTACGCCTTTGCCCCTGGCAGCGAAGCCAGCCTGCGCCTGCTCTCGGCGCTGCTGGCCGACAGCCTCCGGGTACGGCTGGCACAACGCGCCTTCACGGTGGGCACCGCCAGTTTCCCGCATGGCGCGTTCCTGGTGCCGGTCGCAGCCAACGATTCCACGGTGCATGCCCGTGTCGCCCGGGCCGTCGCGACCTCCGGGGCGCAGGTCACCCCACTCAACACCGCCTTGGCCACCACTGGCACCGACCTGGGAAGCAACAGCGTCATTCCGGTGCGCCCGGTCCGGGTGGGCCTGGTGGGAGGGCAGGGGATCAGCGGCAACACTTACGGCTTTGCCTGGTATGTCCTGGACCAGCGGTTCGGGTATCCCACCCTGAATGTCGAAGCGAGCTCCCTGGCAGGCGCCCTGAACGAGCTGGATGTGGTCATCCTGCCCGGCGCCCAGGGCGGCGCTCTCGATGCCGAGCTTGGCGAGGGTGGCCGCAACGCCCTGATCGCCTGGGTGCGCAACGGCGGGGTGCTGATCACCATTGAGGGCGCGACCGCATGGCTGGCGCGCGAGCAGGTTGGCCTGACCCGCCTTCGCCCCAAAGTCGATTCCGCAGGTAGTGGTGGGATGGCGCCGCTCCCCGTGAACATCCCAGGTGCCATTGTCCGGGTTACCGCCGACACCCTGAGTCCCCTCATGGCGGGGATTCGCGACCTGGAATTCCCCGTCATGGTCAGCGGCGGCTTCGTGCTGGCCACCCCCCGGAACCTGCGGCCAGGCGAGGCCGTGCTCCGATACGCGCCCGCGGCCCGGGTGCGGCTCTCAGGGTATCTCTGGCCCGAGGCGCCGGCCCGGCTGGCAGAAACGCCGTATCTCTGGACCGAACGGGTCGGGGGTGGGCGGATTATCGCCTTTGCGGGAGATCCCAACTATCGGGATCTCTGGCGGGGGTTGCTGCCGCTGTTCGGGAACGCGGTGTTCCTGGGGGCAAGCTTCTGAGTCAGGGGGGCAGTGGGGTCAGCCGCGAAGCTGGCCCCATTGTCATTTCAGGATCTGAGGGGGAATCCGCAGATGGCGCAGATGACGCAGATTGATCAGGGACTAGGCTGAATCCTGCGCTTGCAGGGTGGAGGAAGGGAAGCCACGGATTTCACAGATTTCACGGATGACACGGCTTCCTTGCGTCCGTTGCATCGGTCCGACAATACGTCTTGAACGATTGGTGGTTTGTTTGACCTGCACCCACCTCCACCCCTCCGACTCCAGAACCGCACGGGCCGGATCCAGCCCCAGCATGCTGTTCACCCCCAACCGCACGGAGCCATTTCCGGACGGGGAGGATTCCAAGGGCTTCGACCAATCCGTGCCATCCGTGAAATCCGTGGCTCTCTCGCTTCAAGCTTGGAAGCAGACGGCGGCCGGGGACCCCGAACCATCTGCGTCCATCGGCGTAATCTGCGGATTCTCCTTTTCCGTCCGGATGCCCGAACCCGTCACTGCGAAAGCGCCCCCTGTAACTCCGCCAACAACGCATCCAACTCCACCCCGTGCGCCTTGGCTGCCACTTCGATCGCCTTGGCCCCACCACAACACATATCAAAGCCGTGGCGTGCCATGACCGGCGCCACCGCGGGGTGTTGGGCGGCGACATCCGCCAGGGTGCGATCCGCCGTGATTCCTGTCTGCCGGAAGGTCACCAGGTGATCACCGTCCTCCAGGGGGTGGTCGCGATTCACGAAACCGCGAAGCCGAAGCACCGGGTACAGGGGCACCGGCTCAAACGGCGCCAGCAACTCCAACGTCCCGCCCTCGGCGACCTGGTCGGCGGCGGCGAGGATGTCCTCCAGTGGTTCTCCTCCGGAGGCGATGGTCTGGCGAACGTCCAGGCGGATGATGTCGGCGGTCTGAGTCGAAGTCATGTCAATACCTCAAGGGTGCGGCCCGGGGGCCGAGGTGGGGTTGATCGTTCGGGTGGAGGATCCAGGGGGGTACGGCGCCACAGCCAGAGCCCGCGGGCCGCCTGGCCGCCAATCAGGAAGATGCCGGCAGCCACACCCGCGCCACCGAACCAGGCGGCTGTCGGTTGCCCAAGCTGGATGGCGACGGCCATGCTGCCAACGCCCACGACGAGCAGGGCCAGCGACACCCACGCTGCCTGGGTATGGACCAGGGCGGTGACTGGTGGGGCGTGGGCGCCGCGGGATTTGCCGCCGAAGAGGTGGAGCCAGCTCAGGAACGGCACGATACGATGGCTGATCCCTACGGTGAACAGCAGGCACCAGCCCAGCAGCACCAGGACGGCGTAGGCAGCCCAGCCGCGCGGGTCAAACGAGCCCGTGAGGCGCAACACTCCGGCCACGATGGTCACAGCGAGGAAGCCCGCTGCGGCAATCAGGTAGCCCACCGCGGGGTCCACGATCCGCCGGACCCGATGGTGAAACCAGAGGCCCAGCTGTACCACCACTAGCGTCCCGGCGATCGCCAGCAGTCCTCCCCCGACGAGGATGGTCAGGCGGTGCCCGGCGAGCAGTCCGGTCGAATGGATCAGGAGCCCGGCCACGGCGGTGGGGCCGAGCCCCCGCAACGGCCAGGTCGGTGCGGTCTGCGCAAAGAGGAACATCGGCACCATCCGGCTGCCGACACCCACCATCGTCAAGGTTACGAACCCGAATGCCGCCAGGTGGAAGTGGGCAGCAATGAATCCGGTCCGCGACATCGTCCACCATCCGAGCGGTTCCCCGATGCGGGCCAGGCCCAGCGCCATGGCCAACCCCAGCGCCATGTGGCCCAGACTGACGTACCGCCCCACCCGCACCCCCTGGGTGGCGCGACGACGCTGGGGCAGGAGGTTCCAGGCCAGCCCTCCGACGGCCAGGACCAGCAGCACCCAGCCGATCAGGAGCAGCACCGGCAACCAGAGCCAGAATCCGGTCACCATCGTGACGACACCGGCCTGCAGGATCCAGAACGTCCAGTGGGCCACGGAGATGCTGCGCGCGCCGACGCCGAGGGTGGCGGGAAAGAACTGATACAGTGCGCCGAAGATCATGGTGGTCAGGACGCCGAGGGTGAGCCCGTGCGTGGCGGCCAGGATCTGGGGAGCAAACAGCTCCCCCCGGGCCAGGGAGGCTGCCGTGGACGGGGTGGCGGCAGCAACCAGCAGCAACCAGGCGAGGGCGGCCACGAAGTGCTCGCCCGGGAGGCGGAATGGTGGCGGCGAGGCTGGGGGCGTCGGTGTGAGGGGCACGAATGGGAAGCTATCCGGTCGGGGATGAAGCAAGTCTAAAGCGAGAAGGAACCGCCCTTCACGTTCCTCTCGCTGGAATGCTCGAATCGATGTGGCGGTCTCGCTTGCTTCCCTCAAGTCGCTTGCCGAAGCGGAGGAGCAGTTCGATGTTGAATGCTGAGGGGGGATCCGCAGATTGCGCAGATGGCGCAGATTGTTCAGGGCGATCCGCAGACCCCCCCTCGAGGGCCGGCGAGGAAGAGTGAGCCACGGATTTCACGGATTGCACGGCTTACCGTGATTGCCTTGCGTCCGTAGCAGGGGTCCACCGCGAACTTTGAATCATCGGCTATCGATTGAACTGCACCGCCCTCCGCAGTACCGCTTCGGAAAGTGCTCCAGCCGGATCCAGCCCCTGCATGCTGTTCACCCCCAACCGTACGGAGCCATTTCCGGGGCGGGAGATGTCCGAGGACCCGGACCAATCCGTGTCATCCATGAAATCCGCGGCTCACTTTCCCCACGCCTGAAAGCAGCAGGCCGCCTGGGCCCCGAACAATCTGCGTTCATCGGCGCAATCTGCGGATTCTCGCATCTCCCCGGCTCATCAGACTCCCGTGGGCCAGCTGGTGGGGTGTTGGACCACATTGCTCCGGGAAAGCACCGAGGCTGGCGGTACCGAGTCGCAGGCCCGGAAGGTCGACGCCGCGATACTCGTCTGCGGGAAGGATCGAGACCCTGACCGCGTTCTGGGGCCAGGGAGAGTCGCCAGCCTCCTTGCCCCCGCAGCGATCCCGCTTCATGTTTGCCGGGGCCCGCACGATCAGCGCGGGCCCCGTTCCCATTCCCGTGAAGCATTCCTCGTCCTGCATCTCCGATCTGGAGCCCGTCCATGCCCCTGTTGCCTGGTGCCACCCGCCGCGCCCTGTCCGCCGCTCTCCTGATGGTTCTCGTGCTCCCCGGGTTCGTCTCGGCCCAGAATCTCAGTGCCCGCCGCGAGGTCCAGTCGGTCACCGAGGCGAACTATCGCCTGGCGGGCCGCTTTGCCCCTGCCAAGATGGCCAAGCTGACCTACGGCACCTCGGTGGCCCCGCGGTGGATCCAGGGATCGGAACGCTTCTGGTACGAGTGGAACACGTCGGCCGGGAAGGTGTTCAACATCGTGGACCCGGTGGCCGGCACCAAGCGGCAGCTCTTCGACAACGACAAGCTCGCCGCCGAATTGACCCGCATTACCCGCGATCCATGGGATGGGCAGCATCTGCCGATCCGGGCAATCCGCTTCGTCAACCCTGGCACCCTGACCTTCGAGGTGGAGTCGTCCCAGGACACCGTGATGGCCGACGCCGAGGCGGAGCGGGGGCAGCAGCAGGACCAGCAGCGTGCTGCGGCGCGGCCGCGTCCCCGGAAGAAGGTCTGGCACTTCTCGTATGATGTGGCGACGCAGACCCTGACCGAACTGACCGACCGCCAGGAGCCCGACAACCATCCCTCCTGGGCCAATCTCTCTCCCGACGGTGCCACGATCATCTTTGTCCGGCGCCACAACCTCTTCTCGATGGACAGCGCCGCCTACCGGCAGATCCTCAGCGCCCGGCGGGGCAAGACCGGCGCCGCCGCCGACAGCGCCGACTGGAAGGTCGAGGTGGCCGAGGTCCAGTTGACGACCGATGGCGAGGAGGATTACAGCTATTCCGGGGGCGATTTCGGTATGGTGGACGAGGAAAGGGTGAAGGCCAAGGATCGGCGCAAGCGCGCCGGGGTCAGCTGGTCGGGGGACTCCCGCCGCTTTGCCATGGTGCGGTCGGACCAGCGCAAGGTGGCCGCACTCTGGGTCATCCACTCCACCGGCAACAAGCGGCCGCAGCTCGAGACCTACAAGTACGACATGCCCGGCGAGGTGGACGTGGCCCAGCAGGAGATGCTGGTCTACGACCTCGCCGCCCGGCGCCTGACCAAGGTCCAGAGCGATGCCTTCAAGGACCAGCGGATCGGAATCTTCACCGCCCGCCAGTTCAACTATCCCGACGCCACCCGTCCCGCAAGCTCACTCTGGCTGGCCCCGAATGCCAATGAGCTCTGGTTCTGGCGTCGCAGCCGCGACCAGCACAAGGTCGACGTGGTGGTGGCCGATGCGAATACCGGCACGGTCCGGGTGGTGATCGAGGAGCGGCTCAACACCTATGTGGAGCACCAGCGACTCGAACGGCTGGCCTCGGGGGACCTGCTCTGGTGGTCGGAGCGCGATGGCTGGGCCCACCTCTACCGATATGGTGCCGATGGCACTCTCCGGAACCGGCTCACCGAGGGTCCGTGGCACGTCTCCGGCATCCAGGCGATCGATGAGACCCGCGGGATGGTGTATTTCACCGCCAACGCCCGCGAGCGCGATGAGGATCCCTACCACCAGCACGGTTACCGCGTGGCACTTACCGGCGGACCGGTCACCCTGCTCAATCCAGGGGATTTTGACCATCGGATCGACATGGGGGAGTCCAACCGGTTCGTGGTGCACAACTATTCCCGGGTCAACGCGGTGCCGCGCTCCGACCTGATCGACGCCACCACCGGCCGAAAAATCCTGGAGCTGGAGGCGGCCGACTTTTCCCAGCTGATGGAGGCCGGCTTCCGTTTCCCCGAGCCGTTCACCGTCAAGGCCGCCGATGGGATCACCGACCTCTACGGGGTGATGTACAAGCCGTTCGACTTTGACTCGACTCGGCAGTATCCGATCGTCGCCTACGTCTACCCCGGCCCGCAGACCGAGTCGGTGGCCAAGGCGTTCACCACCAGCGCCACCGAAGCGGCCCTGGCCCAGTTCGGCATGATCGTCATCACCATCGGCAATCGCGGCGGCCACCCTGACCGCTCGAAGTGGTACCACAATGTCGGGTACGGCAACCTCCGCGACTATGGCCTGGCCGACAAGAAGGTCGCCGTCGAGCAGCTGGCCGACCGCCACCCCTTCATCGACATCGACCGGGTCGGGATCTACGGCCATTCCGGCGGCGGCTTCATGTCCACCGCTGCCATGCTGGTCTATCCCGATTTCTTCAAGGTGGCGGTCTCGTCGTCAGGCAACCATGAGAACAACATCTACAACGCCAACTGGTCCGAGAAGCACCACGGCATCAAGGAAGTGGTCAAGGGCGACACCACCAGCTTCGAGTTCAGCATCGCCACCAACTCCACGATGGCCCGGAACCTCAAGGGCCACCTGATGCTGACCACTGGCGACATCGACAACAACGTCAACGGGGCGGCCACCTACCGGATGGCCGAGGCGCTGATCAAGGCCAACAAGCGGTTCGACTTCTTCCTCTTTCCCGGCCAGCGCCACGGCTACGGGAACATGAGCGAATACTGGTTCTGGCTCCGGGCCGAGTACTTCGTGCGCCACCTGATCGGTGACACCCGGTGGAACGCCAATATCGTGGAGCTGGACCTGGAGCAACCCGGCAAATAGGGAAGGGGGCGGTGGCCCGCCCCGGCCAGGGGTGCTTGACATCCTTCGTGCCGGGCGGTAATTAGTAAGGGAATCCATATCGCAGCATAGGAATAGTTCCGGCCCCGCCTCCAGGCCGGAATCTGAACTGAAACCAGTCGGCATGCCGCCGATTGGTGGGGCGGTGGGAAGCGGCCGGGCAATCTGGCGGCTGGGGGCTTGTGACAGAAAATCGTCGGCGTTGATCTGACACCGGCGGCAGCGCATTTCTGGTCAGAATTGATTCGCCTCACGAGAAACGAGTGGGCGTCCGGTGGCACCGCGGTCAGGGTGCGCCGCAGTACGCGGTGATCAGCTCGGTTCCCGTATGCATGCAAGGCTTTCAGCCCGTGCCTGGGCCTGGCGGTGGGGACCTCCCTACTGCCCGGCGTTGGCCATCGGGCCAGGGAAGTTGGTGCAGGTCCAGCAGTTCGCGCGCGTCCACGATGGCTGAGTCCACTCAGGGGAAATACCAATGACACGTTTCAAGGGAACGAGGCGCCGAATCGCCTCCATCGGCTGGGGACTGCTGGCGCTATTCGCCATGGCCAGCCCTGCAGCGGCGCAGGGAGTCGGCATCATCCGCGGGCAGGTAACCCATGCGGGCGGGGGGGCGTTGCTCGCTGGCGCCACCATCACCGTCACCGGGACACGCGTCTTGACCACCACCGCCAACGACGGTCGCTTCACCCTCCGTAACGTTGCCGCGGGGACGGTGACCCTCCGGGTGGTGATGATCGGGTTCGCCCCGATGACCCGGACCCTCACCCTGGCCAGCGGCGCCGAGATTGTCTCCAACTTCGAGCTGAACCAGTCGGTGGTCCAGCTCGACGAGGTGGTCACCACCGCCACCGGGGACCAGGCCCGGCGCGCTGTGGCCAACGTCGTCAACACCATCAAGACCGACTCGATCGCCAAGATCTCGGCGGCCACCACCGTCGACCAGCTGCTGGCCGGCCGGGTGGCGGGTGTCACCGTCCTGCCGTCCTACGGGATGACCGGCGGCGGCATGTCGATCCGGATCCGGGGTGTCAATTCCATCAGTCTTTCCAATGACCCTCTCTGGGTCATTGACGGCGTCCGGATGGAGACCCGGAACAGCTCGGCGGGCGGCAACCGCGGCAACGCCGGTACGATCGGGTTGAATCCGGAGGATATCGAGTCGCTCGATATCATCAAGGGACCCTCGGCGGCCGCCCTCTACGGCACCCAGGCCTCCAACGGCGTCATCGTGGTGCGGACCAAGCGGGGCAAGGTCGGCAAGACTCAGTGGAATGCCTACACCGAGTACGGCTCGGTGGAACAGCCGGCCGATTGGCAGGACAATTACCGGAGCTGGGGACGGTCGCGCAACACGACCACCGGCGTGCTGGGTACCGCCGCCATCCAGTGCCGCCTCTCCAATTCGGCCCTTGGCAGCTGTGTCGTGGACAGCCTGACCACCTTCAATCCGCTGAGCAACCCCGAGACGACCCCGTTTGCCACCGGCAACCGGCAGGTCTTCGGCGTCCAGGCCTCCGGGGGTACCGAGACGGTCCGGTTCTTCGCCTCGCTCGAAAAGGAAGACGAGCGCGGGCCCTACGAAATGCCCAAGAACGAAATTGACCGGATCACCACCATCCGCGGCACCGCGCCGCGTGAGAACCAGATCCACCCCAACAGCCTTGACCAGATCAACGTCCGCGGCAACTTCACCGCCCGGCTCACCAACACCCTCGAGGCGAGCCTCAACACCTCGTATACCCGACTCCACGTCCAGACCCCGTTCAACGCCAGCTATTTCCAGGGGATCGGGACCCAGTCGCTGCTGGCGCCAGGATTCCGGGGCACCTTCAACGGGTACTCGGCCCAGCACCTGGGCGACATGATGTCGATGTACATGCCGGACGATGAAAGCCGCTACCTGATCAGCGGCAACCTGAACTACAACCCCCTCTCGTGGGTCAATGTCCGGGTCACCGCCGGCGACGACCGCAATTTCTCGCGGTCCCAGATGTTCTCGTACTTTGGCGAGGGCCCCAACGGCGGCTGGGGCAGTGGCCTGATCGGCCAGGGCGGCGGAAAGTATGTCTCCGCAGACAACTTCCGCCGGACCTCGGCAGACCTCGTGGCCACCGCCAACCGCAGCGTGCTGGCCGACCTGACCTCGCGGACTTCCGTTGGCGCCCAGTACAACACCGATTCCTACACCTGGACGGTAGCGGACGGGTACAACCTGGCCCCCGGCGCCAGCACCACCGGCTCCGGCACGGTCCGCAGCGGCAGCGAGTCGTTCACCGAGGGCAAGAGCCTTGGTTTCTACCTCGACCAGAACTTCGGCTGGCGCGACCGGCTCTTCATCAGCGGCGGGGCCCGGCTCGACAAGAGCTCGGCGTTCGGCACCGGGTACCCGACGGTGGTCTACCCCCGCGCCGGCGTCTCCTGGGTCATTTCGGAGGAGGAGTTCTTCCCGAAGATCGGGCTCCTCGACAACCTCCGGCTCCGGTTCGCCTGGGGCAAGGCCGGGATCAATCCCGGCGCCACGACTGCCATCCAGCAGCTGGGCGCCGCCGCGGTGGTCATCAACGGGCAGGCCCAGCCCACCCTGCGGTTGTCCTCGCTCGGCAACCTGACAATCCGGCCTGAAGTGGTGACCGAGACCGAATTTGGCCTGGAGTTCTACCTGCTGAACGAGCGGCTCTACTTCGAGGCGACCTACTACAACAAGAAGAGCAAGGACGGCCTGGGCAACATTCCCCTGCCGCCTTCCCTCGGAGCCGCATCGTCCCAGACCGTCAACATCAGCGGGGTCCAGAACAAGGGCCTTGAGCTGGTGGCCGACCTGAACCTGGTCGAGAGCAGCCCGCTCAACTGGAACCTGCGGCTCTCCGGCTCGACCCTGTCCAACACCGTCCTCGACATGACCGATGACGACGGCCGGGAGCTTCCCCAGCCGTGGGGCAGCTTCCGCACCACGGTCGGGTACCCGATCAGCGGCCTCTGGGTCAACCCGATCCGCAGCTTCAACGACGCCAACGGCGATGGCATCATCGTCGATACCGAAATCGTGACCGCCTACAGCGAGGGTGGCTGCACCACCTCAACTGCGTCCACCGGCTGCGGCTGGGAGTTCCTGGGGCAGACCCTGCCCAAGCATGACCTGAGCATCACCAACACCTTCGGCTTCCTCGACAACAAGTTCAACATCATGGGGATGGTGGACTTCCGGGGCGGCCACTACAAGAGCTGGCGGGTGGAGCGCGAGCGCTGCTCCGGCGGCAACTGCCGGGCCGTCAACGATCCCACCGCCCCGCTGGCCGATCAGGCCGCGGCGGTGGCCAGCCTCAGCTCCCGCCACAACCTGACCCAGGCGGGATACATGGTCCCGGCCGACTTCTGGCGCCTGCGCGAGGTCTCGGTCTCCTACACCCTGCCCCGGGGCTTTACCCGCTTCTTCGGCGCCGCCGGCGGCCAGCTGGTGGTGGCCGGCCGCAACCTCCTGATGATCAGCACCAAGTACCCGGGGCTCGATTCGGAGGCCGGCTCCCAGTTTGAGGAGTTCAACTGGCAGCCGCCGCCGCTGCGGTACCTGATTACCCGGCTCAACTTCACCTTCTAAGGCGACGAGGACTCTGGAATGCGAAACAATCTTCTGCGCCTTGCCGGACGCCTGGCCCTGCTGCCGGCCGTGGCGCTCCAACTCACTGGTTGCGACTTTGACGAGCTGGTCGAGGTGGAGCTGCCCGTCATTGCGCCCAGCAATGCGGCCAACGCCGCCGGCGCCCAGGCGTTGCGGGCAGCGGCGATGCGGGACATGTGGGTCTTCACTGGATCCAATGTGTTTGCCTGGGCCGGAGCCGGCCTGCTCAGCGACGAGCTGATCAACGCCCGGACCGGGTTCGAAACGACCGATCTCCGGGAAATCACCGGCACTTCCAGCCCGGCCACGACCTCGTGGTCCGGATTTGTCGGGGTGCTCTACTCCGCCCCCAAGGGGATTCGGGCGCTGACCGAGTACGTGGCCGACAGCCCGACTCGGCAGACCCAGCTGGCGGAGCTGAATGCCGTCCATGGCCTGGCGATGACGATCGGCGGGGAAATCTTCTGCAACGGCGTTCCCCGGAGCTATCTGCAGGATGACGGCAGCAAGGTCTACGACGAGAAGTCCTACACCAACGCCGACTGGTGGAACCTGGCGGTGGAGGCGTTCAATACCGCGCTGACCACCGCCCCGGCGAATGCCAGCATCCGCAGCATGGCGCGGATCGGCAAGGCCCGGGCGCTGCTCAACCTGAACCAGCCGGCCGCGGCGGCCGCCGTCGTACGGGCCGGTGGCGATGGGGCCGGCTCTACCGCGATCGCCACGAGCTACGCATTCAACGCCGAGTACAGTGCCAGCGGCACCATCACTCAGGGGCCGTATGACTGGATTCCGTCGTCGGCCAACATGGGGACGCCGAACGGGTCCGAGACGCCGAACACGATGGACTGGCGCGACCCCAGGATTAATCCGACCTTTTTCCGGAAGGGTCAGGATGGCGTCACCGACGTGTACCGTCCGGCGGCGCTGCCCTGGATCGGTTCCAATGCCAGTCCGTACCCGCTGGCTACTGGGACCGAGGCCCGCCTGATCGAGGCGGAGGCCGACCTCCGGGTCGGCAACGCAGCGTGGCTCACCACCCTCAACGCCCTGCGCAGCGCCAGCCCGTTGTCGGCGCAGCTCCCGGCCCTGGTCGATCCCGGCAACGAGGCCGCCCGGGTGGACATGGTCTTCAAGGAGCGGGCGATGTGGATGTATCTGACCATCCACCGGCTCGGCGACATGCGCCGGCTGATCCGGCAGTACAGCCGGGCCACCGAGGCAGTCTTCCCGACCGGGGCCTATTTCAAGGGCGGCACCTACGGCACCAGCGTGGCGCTGGAGCCCTCCACCACGGAGTCCAATACCCATCCACACTGGAGTGCGTGCACCGACAAGCTTCCCTGAGCATCCGTCGGGGTCCAACGACAACGGGGCGGCCATCGGCCGCCCCGTTGTTGGTATCGGGGTGTGGGCTGTCGGGTTGGCTCACCACCACGGGCCGTGAGCCCCCCGGCTTCGGGAATGGCTATATGGTCCCACCCTTGACGTAACCGCTTGTCTGGTGGCACTTTCCCGCCGCTGGCGCCGTAGCCAAGTGGTAAGGCAGAGGTCTGCAAAACCTCCATGCACCGGTTCGACTCCGGTCGGCGCCTCTGTCCCGAAGGGGCCTCCCAATTCCGTGTGGTTCCCAGTGCACCGGTGGGCTGCGCCCGCCTGCGGCGGGCTTGCCGTCCTCGCTTTGCTCGGACCGACTCCGGTCGGCGCCTCTGTCTCCCTCCCCGGGTGCTTCGTCGCCTGCGCCGCTGCCTTGCGGCCCCACCCGTCCGGGCGTAGCGTTCAGCAGCCCGATCCGGAGGGCTCCCTGGCCGAGCCGCGATACCGTTGCCACCACCTGATGCTGTGCCTGGTCACCGTGCTCCTTGCGGGGGCTGGCCCCGTTTCTGCCCAGTCGCGCGGCAGCTCCCAGATCATGGGAGTGGTGCTCGATGCCAAATCGCGGCGGCCGATCGCCCAGGCGCGGGTGACGCTCGAGGGCACCCCGCTTGAGCGCCTGACCGATGGGCGCGGGGCATTCGCGTTTCCCAACCTTGGCGATGGCGGCTATACGGTGCGGGTGATCGTCCCCGGAGTTGACTCCACCTCCACCCCGGTGCGGCTGGCACCACGCGAGCGGGTCAGCCTGGAGATCTACGTCGGCGCCACCCTGGGGAGCGTCCTTCCTGAAGTCACGGTCACGAGCGCAGCAGGCTCGGGGAGCGGCCGGGCGGAGTTTGAACGTCGCCTGGCGGAAGGGAACGGTCGCTTCATCACCCGGGAGTATATCGAGCGCCGGAAGCCGCAGGACCTGATGGACCTGATGCGTGGGGTGGCTGGCGTCCGGGTGGAGTGCAGCACCGATCGGTACCGTTGTGCCATGCAGTTCGGCCGGAACCCCCGGGGGTGTTCTCCCCAGTACTTCATGGATGGCATGCGCACCCATCCCAGTGTCTTTTACCTGACCCTGCCAACCGATGTGGTGGGAATCGAGCTGTACTCCGGCGCGGCCCAGGTGCCGTCCGAATTCCAGGGGCAATCCTCCCGGTGCGGCGTGATCGCGATCTGGACCCACAACGGCAGCGGCAGCCGTCCCTAGGGCAATGCCTCACCTCCCGGAGCTGCCGCCCGCGTCCATCGCCCCCGGTGGGCCGCGCCGACCCCTCCAGCCCCAACGCAGGTGGTTCCGGCCGCGTACTTGTGATGATAGCTTAAACCGGCCCGGGATTTCCCAGCCCCGAGCCCCCAGCC
>Ga0163150_10001678_pt1 | contig 36432 bp, 30 predicted proteins | sample OliLakLV19P2IB_FD_148628 | JGI IMG/M metagenome (GOLD analysis project Ga0163150, IMG submission 148628) | Freshwater microbial mat bacterial communities from Lake Vanda, McMurdo Dry Valleys, Antarctica - Oligotrophic Lake LV.19.P2.IB | ecosystem: Environmental > Aquatic > Freshwater > Lake >... | reverse complement strand
GGCAGTCGCACAGGTTGTGCGTAAGTTACCAAAATCATCCGATCCGCGATTGATCGTGGGGACCGAAGGGTTCAGCGATGCCGGTGTGTTCGAGGTGGCACCCGACCTGTTGCTGGTTCAGTCGCTCGACTTCTTTGCACCGCTCGTCGATGATCCGTACACGTTTGGGCAGATCGCCGCCGCAAATTCGCTGAGCGACATTTTTGCAATGGGCGCGACCCCGATTACGGCTTTGAATATCGTCTGTTTCCCCGACGACAAATTGGGACTGGAAGTTTTGTCGGAAATTCTGCGCGGTGGCACGGACAAGGTGCTCGAAGCGGGAGCGTCGGTCGTAGGCGGCCACTCAATCCGGGACAGCGAGATCAAATTCGGATTGTCGGCAACGGGTGTGGTTTCGCGAATGCACCTGATAACGAATGGTGGGGCTCAACCTGGTGACTTGCTCGTTTTGACCAAAAGTCTCGGCACCGGTTTTGTCACGACCGCGTTAAAAAAGAAAAAATGCCAGACGTCGGTTGCTGAGACTGCAATGGCAGGCATGGCAGGCCTGAACAAGGTTGCAAGCATTGCAGCGAGAGACTGCGGGGCAAATGCAGCGACCGACATCACGGGTTTTGGCCTGGCCATTCAGGCTTGCGAGATGGCCCAGTCAAGCAACGTGTCCATGCAAATTGAATTGGCCAGGCTTCAGATTCTCCCCGGCGCACTCGAACTCGCCAAAAGAGGTTTCCACACGCGGGCCAACAAAACCAACCGCGAGTTCAGCCGGGCGATGCTGCGGATCGATGACAACGTTGACAAATTGCTTTTGGAGATGATTTTTGATCCGCAAACATCGGGAGGTCTGTTGATCAGTGTTCCCGAATCCCGGTCCGAATACCTTGTCAGTCAGATCAACCAACAGCAACCAGACTCCGCCAGAATCGTCGGTTCGGTGCAACAACGGCAGGATTTCGTACTGCGAATGTATTAGCGGCCAGTTGAAGAACTGGGGCAATCATTGCTCGGATTGGCGTCCAGGCGTTTTTGATTTAGTAATCCGGTAAAACTGTAACCTTCCTCTCAACGGTTGTTCCAAAGCGACAAGCCCCGTTCGGTTGGATCCATCAGAAACTGGTTGGCACGACCCGCAATCTCCCGGTTGTGACAGGCTGGCCGCAGATACTGCAAGGATCGATTTTAAAAAATCGCAACTTGGCCAAAGAGCTCGCTTCGCACCGCCCTTGAAGAAGGCAGGCTGATCCGCTTACGCTTGAATCCTTCGATTGCTAAATGGCTGAAGATATTGGATTGGGTAGAAGTTTCTTGTTCGTATTTCGCTCGACAAGCGAATCAACCCTCAGACGACTTTATCTCGTTTAACAAAGAAATGACTTCTGCAGCCGCAGTAGTGGTCCAAATGATAGGCATCGCGAAAGAACGGCTATCCTCACACGGGGCATTGATCTTTCTGAATTTATGGCGCCGCAATCTCGCTTTCGCTTTCGAGATGCGTCGCTGTTATACTTGTAGACATACAAGGTTGCTTTTGCCGATGATCTCTAGGCGGTCCAGTAATCCGCCTGCATGCTAACAATGCAGGGCGAGGCAACCAACGATTCAATGTAGTTGTAATATGGCAACGGCAAGTCAACTCAAGGCACTTCTGCGCTGCTACAGCGAAGCGGACGGCGATAAATTTCTGTCGATTGCGACTCAGATTGCCGCTCACGCTGCACGCGCTGGAAACTCGCGGGTTGCTTACGACTTGAAAGAGTTGGTCGAAGAGATTCGCCTGAAGCAGAAGTCAGGAAAAGTTGGCGGTGCTGTTCCGATCGCTCGTCCTGGTCCTTAAACCAGCGTAGTTTTTTTGGGGAAATCGGCAACGCGTAAAAAAACTCGAAAACTCCCGGTGAAATTGTGGGTTTGTTTAGTAACCACAAAAAACAACTCACGACACGGAGGGAATTCGAGTGAACGCCAAGATACGAAAACAAAACAAAGTTCGCAAGCGTCGAATCAAAAAACGTTTGCAAACGCCGCCCAGCGGCAGGCAAAGCCCGGAACTGCAGGCCAGCAACATTCAATATGAAATCGCTGACCGTCAACAAGCCATTTCCTGTGGCGGTATCGGATTGATTCATCAAATAATCAACCGCCTGGAGCTCGCCGAACAAATCAATCAGAACGTTCCGCTGCTGAAATTCTATCTGCCGTACAGCGAATCGGATCATGTGCTCAACATCGCTTACAACATTCTCGCCGGCGGGACCTGCCTGGAACATCTCGAGTACCGGCGCAACGACGAAAACTATCTCAACGCGTTGGGAGCAACACGCGTTCCCGATCCGACAACTGCGGGTGATTTTTGTCGTCGCTTTGGCGCGCCTGCGATCGACCGTTTGCAGGAAGTCTTCAACCAGACTCGCGTGAAAGTCTGGCAGCAGCAGGACGACAAGTTCTTTGACGAAGCCTGCATTGACGGCGACGGTTCGATGGTCACCACCACCGGCGAGTGCAAACAGGGTATGGACATCAATCACAAAAGCGAGTGGGGTTATCATCCGCTGATGATCTCGCTGGCCAACACGCGCGGGCCGTTGTACCTGCTCAACCGCAGCGGTAACCGGCCCAGCCATGAAGGTGCTGCCGCTTACTTTGACAAAGCGGTGAACCTGTGTCGCGGGGCCGGCTTTCGCCAGGTCCGCTTGCGAGGCGACACCGACTTTTCACAAACGACGCATCTGGATCGCTGGGATGACGATGGCGTGAAGTTTGTGTTTGGTTTCGACGCGATCCCGAAACTTTACGAAATGGCCGAAGAACTGCCGAAAAGCGACGGGAAAGAACGTTGTTGCGAATGGAATTCCCGACTTACTGCCAGGCGATGATCAACATTCCTGCACAAATCATTCGCAGTGGTTGCCGATTGATTTACCGGTTGTTGTCGTGGAATCAGTGGCAGGAAGTTTTCTTTCGATTGCACGACCAGTTGCGACAACCGCTTCGTTGCTGACGAGGCAAATTTGAAGCCGGGATATGTAAGTTCCGGTCCGCATTAACGCCCAACCCCGAAAGCCCAGCCAACCTTGCCAAACCAAAATCAACCGTCCCGCCACGCGATTTTCAGTTGCTCACCCGCCGCTGCGCGCCCCGGAAACCGCAAAAGCCGGCCTGGACTACGCTGGTTTAAGGCCTAGTGGCGAGCTGAGCACAATTCTTTCCGTCTCCTACCCGAAAACACGATTTGCCGAGATGGTGCTGGAGAACGCCCAGCGCAATGATTTGGCGAGAGTCCTTCGCGAGTTCAGGCAGAACAACAAGTTGCAAGAGTACGCACTTTCGGCCAGACGGAAGCTGTTGCTGGTTGGCCCGCCGGGTTGTAGCAAGACGATGACTTCTCACGCATTCGCCGGTGAATTGTCGTTACCGCATTTTTCGGTTCAACTTCATGCTCTGATCACGAAGTTCATGGGAGAAACAGCAGCCAAATTGCATGCAGTTTTCGACGCGATGAATGAAACTCGTGGTGTCTATCTGTTTGACGAGTTCGACGCCATCGGCGGCGATCGAGCGTCGCGAAACGACGTGGGTGAGATTCGCCGAGTTCTGAATTCGTTTCTCACGTTTCTTGAGGAAGACGACTCGGACAGTCGGATAGTTGCAGCAACCAATAATGTCGGTATGCTGGATGATGCGTTGTTTCGAAGATTCGACGACATTATCGTCTACCGGCATCCAACTGCGGGTCAAGCTAAACAACTGGTCAAAAATCGACTGACGGTTTTTGACACAGGTTCGCTCGATTGGAGTGAAATGAGCGAACACATCGGTGGCCTTTTCCCATGCCGAGATTTGTCGAGCTTGCGACGACCCGGCCAAAGATGCTGTCCTGATTGATACGACAGAGATTTCGAGCAGCGCATTGATTCGAGCTATCGAGGCTCGACGAGCCCGTCTCGATCTTTACTCCAACAAGTCGTAAATGGCAAAGTTCAAACACTTCTTTCTTAACAATACTTCAATCAGCGAAAATTATGCGGCGACCGGTGGCGGTTCGGGCCCGTTTCGTTCTCTGCCTCGCGATTCTCGTGAAGATCACGGCAAGAAACTGTTCAAGCAGTGGGAATCCGCGAAAATCACGGCGGCTGCAAGAGAAGGCGCTGCGGAACCAAACGTGGCAGGTGTTTCGTTTGTAACGCTTCTTGTTGACGGTTTTGTCGGCGAACTCAACGGCAAACAGCAAAGTGGGCTTGATCTGGAGAAAGTCCGACGGTAATGCAATTTAAGCAGTACCAAAAACGTTCGGAAACCTTTTTTTGGAGAATGGAAATGTTAGGCACAATCTTGCTGGTGGTTTTGGTTCTGTTGCTTTTGGGAGCAATACCCACTTGGTCGCACAGTCGAAGTTGGGGTTATGGACCGAGTGGTGGATTGGGGCTGGTCGTCGTCATCCTGCTCGTTCTGCTGTTGATGGGACGTCTGCCATTCTGAAGGAAACGGTTGGCGGAAACCGAGCGAAGTCATGGTCGAATCCACCAGCTTGAAAGCAAGGATCGCCCGATATCAAAGCTTGCTGCAAAAACCTATCGTTTGACTCGACGCGGCGTCGCGCTGGTTGCGACTCCGAATTTCGACCGAAATGGTCATGGCGAATACTTCAATCGGGCGTGTTTCCCGATGCGGCAGGTCGAGTCATATGAAGTAAAAGGAGACTTGTATTTCAACTACGACTCTTTCAATACCCCCGCGCATCCTTTCGATCAATGGTGGCTCGTCGAGCATCAAGTTTGCACTGTTCGAGGCGGGTCAGTCACTACCGCGGATTCTGGACGGAAGCATTGACCGGATCGGCTTGGCGGGGTCCACCTTTCGTGTGAAAAACTCGAACACTGCGGACAGTTTTTCGCGGCCGGTGGCAGTTGCGGATCACACGGTGGCAGTCAGCGTGCTGATGGAATGGATGGAGCAACGATGTGGGCAGGAAACCCTGGCCGCTATCGGGCATCGCATCGTTCATGGCGGGCCCAGCTTTCACCAGCCGCAGCGAATCAACGCCGACATGGTCGAGGAGTTGCGCCGGTTCAGTCCGTTTGATCCTGAGCACCTGCCGGCGGAATTGATGTTGATCGAGGCGTTTCAGAAACAGTTTCCAGGTGTACCGCAAGTGGCATGTTTCGACACGAACTTTCATCACGATCTGCCACGGGTCGCCAGCATATTGCCGATTCCACGTCGTTACGAAGAGCAAGGCGTGCGGCGGTACGGGTTTCACGGTTTGTCATACGAATTCTTGATGCAGGAACTTGATCGCGTGGCAGGGGCTACAGCCGTACAAGGACGAGTCATCCTCGTGCACCTCGGCAGCGGCGCAAGCCTGGCGGCGGTCCGAGACGGCAAATCGGTCGACACGAGTATGAGTTTTACTCCAACCTCCGGCGTGCCGATGAGCACTCGCTCTGGCGATCTCGATCCCGGCCTGGTTGGGTACCTGGCTCGCTCGGAAAACATGACCGCACATCAGTTTCATGAGATGGTCAATTGCCAATCCGGCTTGCTCGGTATTTCGGAGACCAGTTCCGACATGCGCGATTTGCTCGACCTGGAAACGCAGGACGTTCGAGCGGCAGAAGCGATCGCGTTGTTTTGCTATGAGATCAAAAAACGAATCGGTGCCTTTGCGGCAGCGCTCGGTGGATTGGACACGCTGGTGTTCGCGGGTGGCATTGGTGAGAACGCACCCGCGGTCCGCACCCGGGTCTGTGAAGGTTTGCAGTTTCTGGGAATTGAACTGGAAATGCAACGCAACGCTGAAAATGCGGCGTTGATCTCGTCCGATGCAGGAAATGTTGCCGTGCGTGTAATTCGCACGGATGAAGAACAAATGATCGGCCAGACGGTTTGCCGAGTGCTCGGATTTGGCGTGGCCAGTGAAACAAAATCTTTCGAGTCTGCTACGATCTCTTAACCATGAAGCAATCTCGTTTCATGAAGCGTGCAGGGTTATATTGGCCATCCGCCAGAAAGTCAGTCAAAGGTTACGAAAGATGCAAGCCATTCAGGACTCAGCGATCGATCCGGTTTGCGGCATGTCGGTAAATCCGACTGATGCTCGCAAACGCCAACACGAAGGCAAAACGCACTACTTTTGCAGCGAAGGTTGTGCCCGCAAGTTTGAAGCCGACCCTGCGAAATATGTGAGCGGCAAGGCACCAGCCGCCGCTTCTTCAGACGAGTCCTCGTGCTGTCATAGCGATTACAAAGCCAAAACGAAAGAAACCGCCAGCACCCAGCGGCTCAAATCGGAACATGCGCCTGGCGCCGTTCGGCTCACAGAGGACGCAATCTACACCTGTCCGATGCATCCCGAGATCGAACAAGTCGGTCCTGGCGATTGTCCGATCTGCGGGATGGACCTGGAGCCCAAGTTTGCCAACTCGAGCGACCAGCAAGATGACAGCCAATACGCCGACATGAAGCGACGATTCTGGATCGGCGTCGTCTTGTCGGTTCCTTTGTTGGCTCTCACGATGGGACCAATGATTGGGATACCGATTCATCACTGGATTGCCAACCGGGCGATGGGTTGGCTGCAACTTGCACTCGCGACGCCGGTGGTCTTTTGGTGCGGTTGGCCTTTGCTGGTGCGCGGAGCCAAGTCGTTTCGCACGTTGAATCTAAACATGTTCTCGCTGATCGCGGTAGGTACGATCGCCGCGTATCTATTCAGCCTGTTCGTTGTGTTACTGCCGAATGTTATTCCGAAAGCATTCTTTGAGAACGGCATGCCGCCGCTGTACTTCGAAGCGGCCGCCGTCATCATCACGTTGGTGTTGCTCGGCCAGGTTTTGGAGCTGCGGGCAAGGCAAAAAACCGGCGGCGCAATCCGCGAATTGATGCAGCTTGCACCCGACATCGCACACCGCATCAACGACGACGGCGAACAAGACGTGTCGCTGGACGAGGTCAACAAAGGTGATCACTTGCGTGTTCGTCCTGGTGAAAAAATTCCGGTCGATGGTCGCGTGCTCAGCGGCAGCAGCAGTGTCGATGAGTCGATGCTGACCGGTGAACCGAACCCAGTCAAAAAATCGGAAGGCGATGACATTACTGGTGGAACACTGAACCAAACCGGTGCGCTGGTGATGGAAGCGGTCGGCGTGGGCGGCGATACGGTACTGAGCCGAATCGTGCAAATGGTCGCGGAAGCACAGCGCAGCCGCGCACCGATTCAAAAGCTGGCGGACACGGTCGCACGCTATTTTGTCCCGACTGTAATCGTGTGCTCGATCCTTGCGTTCGCCGGTTGGGCGATGTTTGGTCCCGAACCACGACTCGCGCACGCCTTCGTCGCCGCCGTGGCGGTTTTAATTATCGCTTGTCCTTGTGCATTGGGGTTGGCGACGCCGATGTCGATCATGGTGGGCGTTGGTCGAGGTGCGAAGGAAGGTGTCTTGATCAAGAATGCCGAAGTGTTGGAAACGATGGAAAAGGTCGACACCATCGTCGTCGACAAGACTGGCACACTGACCCAGGGCCGACCTGAAGTCACCGCGATCGAAACCTACGGCGACTGGAAGGAAGCTGACGTAATACGCCTGGCTGCAGCGGTTGAATTACAAAGCGAACATCCGCTCGCTCAGGCCGTTGTTCGACGAGCAAAGAATGATGAATTGAAGATCGCGACTGCAACCGGTTTCAATAGCATCACTGGCGGTGGTGTGCGAGCAAAAGTCGAAGATCACAACGTCTTGATTGGTAAAAGCCAATTGCTGACCGACGAAAATGTTGCCAACGTCGATGCTGGTCTCAAGCAGGGCAGAAAGCATCAGGACCAGGGCGCGACCGTCATCTTTATCGCGATTGATGGCCAGCTTGCCGCGATCATGGCAGTTAGCGATCCGATCAAAGAGAGTACCCCTGCGGCGCTCAAAACGCTGCATGAACTGGGACTGAAAGTGGTTATGCTCACCGGTGATGCCGAGCCGACGGCGAAGGCGGTAGCAGCAATGCTGGGTATTGATGAATTTCATGCCGGTGTATCACCGGCTGACAAACACACTTTCATCAAGAAGCTCAAAGATGATGGAAAGATTGTTGCGATGGCAGGCGACGGGATCAATGACGCACCCGCGCTTGCCGAAGCGAACGTCGGTATCGCGATGGGAACGGGCACCGGTGTGGCTATTGAATCAGCAGGCGTCACACTCGTGGGCGGCGACCTTCGTGGCGTCGCGTCGGCCGCAAATTTGAGCCGAAAGACGATGCAAAACATTCGCCAAAATTTGTTCTTCGCATTTGTCTACAACGCACTAGGCATACCAGTCGCAGCGGGTTTGCTCTATCCGTTCTTCGGCGTCTTGCTAAGCCCCATGATCGCCGCCGCAGCGATGAGCCTTTCGAGCGTATCCGTTATCGCAAACGCGTTGCGCCTGCGGTCAGCAGATCTGACATAGCACTGAATCCGTTCGAGGACGTCTGGGCGGTTATTCAGCGGAAACTGGAAGGCGAGCGGTGCTTGGGAACGAAGAAGTGAATGAATTTACGGAGTGACGCCGCGTGCCGCAGTTCATTCCTCGCTTTGGACACAAGACACTCCGCACACACTATTCGGCGAGAAACGAACAGCAAATTCTGCTTCAACTTACTCTGGTCGGACTTCCTGTTTGCCACTTATTGTGACCAACCCGAAAATGGCCATACAGAACAGACGATCGGCTTGCCCGATTTTCGTGACCCGCGCGTCAAGTATTTACATTGGATGCTGGTAATTCCATTCGTAAAGAGGTTTCCGGGTTCTGATGGAACCGATCAAAAATCAAATTCCAATCCGGCGAATTCGCAATTACATTATCAAGTTTGAACACCTCGTATTACTTGTGCTTCTTATTCACGCAACAACCTCAGGCTGTTGAAAATCACGACCAGCGACGCTCCCATGTCTGCAGCGATGGCGGCCCAGAGGGATGCGAATCCGGCGAATGTCAGGATGACGAACAACAGCTTGATGCCCAGTGAAAAGTAAATATTCTGCCGGATGATCGCCATCGTTCGATGCGAATGGTGAATCAGCCAGGGCAGTTTGGACAGATCATCTGACATCAAGGCAATGTCGGCGGTTTCAATGGCTGCATCCGTTCCAATTGCACCCATCGCTATCCCCAATGATGATCGTGCCAGCGCAGGAGCATCGTTGACTCCGTCGCCAACCATTGCGACATACTTGTAACGATGGACCAATTCCTCGATCACCTCGACTTTGTTTTCTGGCAACAGTTCCGCATGTACGGAATCTATTCCGACCTGTTTGGCGATCGCATTTGCGGTTCCGGCGTTGTCGCCCGTCAACATCGCCACGTTTTCTATACCGGCGTCGTGAAGTTGTTCCAGAATCCCGGCAGTTTCGGGTCTGACCGTGTCGGCCAGCGAAAAGAAACCACAAACGTGTTCGTCGTTGCCAATCACCACAATCGAGCGGCCCGATGTTTGCAGGGATTCAAGTTGTGCATGAACGTCTGGCGTTTCCTGTTTTCGTTCTTCGAGATAACGATGCGAACCGAGCCAAAACGGTTTTCCGTTGATGCGGCCCCTGGCACCTTTTCCCTGAATGATTTCAAATCCTTCCGCAGCGGGTACTGAGATTCCCTTTTCGGTAGCCTTCCGGACAATTGCCTGGGCCAAAGGATGATCCGAACCAATCTCCAATGCCGCCGCGCGTTCCAGCAACTCAATTTCGGTGTGACCATTGAGCGGAACAATGTCGATAACTTCCGGTTTGCCGTGGGTCAGCGTTCCGGTCTTATCGACAGCAATGGCTTTCAATTTTGCCGGCATCTCGACATACAATCCACCTTTGATCAAGACGCCATTTTTGGCTGCCGCTGCAATCGCTGCCACGATCGACACGGGCGTAGAAATAACCAAAGCGCAAGGACAGGCAATGACGAGCAGCACCAGCGCACGGTAAAGCCAGACCGACCAGGCAACTCCAAACAGCAGCGGCGGGCCGACGAGCAACAGCAATGCCAGGCCCATCACTGCCGGAGTATAGTATCGCGCGAATTTTTCCACCCATTGCTCTGACGGCGACCGTTCCGATTGGGCGTCGCCAACCATCCGAACGATTTGGGCCAGCGTCGTGTTCTCGGCAGGTCGCGTCGATTCCACCTCAAGCAGTCCGTCTCCATTAACGGTTCCCGCAAAAACATCACTGCCAGGTTGCTTGTCGACCGGTGCGCTCTCTCCCGTGATGGGTGCCTGGTTCACTGCGCTGGCTCCGCTGACGACGCGACCATCAAGCGGGAATTTTTCACCGGGCCGGACGATGAAGATCGTACCAACACTAACTTCGGCGGGGGAAACTTCAACGTCTTTACCTTGCTCGTTTCGAATGCGAGCCGTCGGCGGCGACAGATCCATCAATGCCGCAATGGCACGCCGTGCTCGGCCAACACTCCCTGACTCCAGCAACAATGACACGGCGAACAAGAATGCGACGGTGGCCGCTTCGAACCATTCGCCGATCGCGGCCGCTCCAATCACGGCAACGACCATCAACAAATTCATGTCTGGCCGCAAACTGGTTGCCGATCTCCACGCTTTGGGAAGCACAAACCAGGTGCCCGCCGCGATTCCCAGCAAATAGAACGCCACCGAAAACCACGGCACCGCGGTTGCCAGTCCCATCCCTTCTGAACCCAAAGCGGCAGTCAGGCCACCCGCGTGTACTGCGTGGCTTGCAAATCCTGCAACACCAAATACGCTGCTGGTGATTGTCAGCACCATGCGGCCGTAGATGGACCAAAACGATGTCGATTTGGCCGTCGCATCAGTTTGCCATTTCTCCGCTGACATGCCGGTTTTGACAACAGCGTCAATGAACTGTTCCAGGCGATACTTGCCTGGCGAGACAATGGTCAGTTTTCGATTCAGGACATCGAACCGAAGCTGGTTGATATCGTCCACCAGCGGCCCAAGTCCGCGTTTGAGGATCGAAACTTCTTCCGCGCAATCCATGCCTTCGATTCGCAATGCGATGGAATCGTTCTTTGCGGCATTTGTCTGATTCATCAAAATTCACCTGCTGGTTCAATTGTGTCGATCGCAATGATTTAAATTTGGCTGCGCCACATCGTGGCGCAAGCCAATTCGAAACCTGCTCATTCATCAATTGCAGGTGGCTTTTCGCCATACTTCGCTTCGTACAGTTTCGCGAACGATTCTGCACGACTGGGATCGCAGATGAAGCATTGTGATTCGGCGCGATTGTGTTCTTCGCACCAGTCCCCTTTAGCCTTGCAGTCCGCTGCGGCCTTCGAACTGCACATGCTGCACTGCTCTTCAGGAATGCCGTGTTCAGCGCACCACCAACCGGAATGGTTGTCGGCAGTCGCCGTAGATGTTGCCGTATTGGTACCTGCCACATTGCTGCCTGCTGGCTTGTTTGCGGCCGGCTTTACATCAGCACAACCTGAAAACGCAATAGCAAAACACGCAACAATACTTGTCAAAGCGAAGGATTTGCAAATCTTCATTGAAACTTCCTTTTTGGAAAACTAGTCAACATTGGAAAAACGCTTTTGACCCAGTTGATGGCCTGAGTCATCGCCATTGTTTTGAATATTAGTCGCCGATAGATCACTTGATTCCGAATCGGAGCCACTTGCACCGGCAAAAATCGAGTAGAGAACTCGCAGGACCAGTAGCGACATAACCATGGCACTGATGACACCACCTATAACTACAGTCGCCAATGGCCTTTGCACTTCAGCTCCAATTCCGGTGTTGAATGCCATCGGAAAGAACCCGACTGCAGCGACCAGTGTCGTCATCAACACGGGACGCAACCGGGTCATGGCTGCTGTTTCGATCGCGGCATTCAGTGCCATCCCGGTGCGCCGGAGACTGCGAATGGTTGTCACCAACAGCATGTCATCAAGGACCGCGACTCCCGACAATGCGACGAAGCCGATGGCAGCGGAAATCGAGAAGGGCATGTCACGAATCCACAACGCGATAATTCCACCAGTCCAAGCAAATGGTATTCCAGTCAGAACGCGAACCGTATCGACCATGTTTCTGTAAGTCATGTAGAGCAAAATCATGATGAGAGCCAACGCCATGGGTACGACGATCATCAGCCGTTGTCGGGCACTGATCAGGTTTTCAAACTGGCCACCCCATTCCAGGTGATACCGGCCCGCTGGCAACTGAACTTCGGCTGCGATTCGCCCTTGGGCTTCGGCAACAAAACTGCCGATATCGCGGCCGCGAATGTTGGACGAAATATTGATTCGGCGGTAACCCCATTCGCGTGTGATGGTTGATGGTCCCTCGACAACCTTGAGTGTCGCCAGCCGTTCCAGTGGAATTCGCTGCCCAGTCGGTGTATTGAGTTCGATCGCACCAATCGCTTCGGGACTGGCCCGCATACGTTCAGGCAAACGAACGACCAGTGGAAAACGGAGCTGGTCTTCAAAGATCTCGCCAAGCTGAAAACTTCCCAGCGATTCAACAAGATTCAAGACATCGGTCGCGGAAACACCGTAGCGCGCGACTTCATCCTGTTTGATCATAATTTGCAAAACTGGCTGTCCAGTAACTTGCTCTACATTGACGTCGGCGTTGCCGTCGATGGATCGCAGCACGTTCGCGATTTCATCCGCTTTGTCGACCAGCACATCAAAATCGTCACCGAACAGCTTTACGGCGACATCCGAACGAACGCCGCTAATCATTTCATTCAGGCGCATTTCAATCGGCTGGGTCATCGCAATTCGCTGCCCAGGTACTTCACGCAACGCTTTTTGCACCAAAACTGTGAGCTCGTCCTGCGAGTCTGCCTGAGTCCATCGTTCGCGGGGCTGGAGTGTGATGAACATGTCGGTCAGTTCAACACCCATCGGATCGGTAGCGACTTCGGCACTGCCAATTCGACTCCAGACGTGCTTGATCTCGTCTGGAAAGCGTTTCATCAAGGCTTGTTCCATCATCGTGTTGATCTGAACAGATTCGTCGAGGTCTGTACCGGCCAACCGGACTACGTTGATGGCGAGGGCACCTTCAGAGAGTTTGGGGACAAACTCAGATCCCATGTTTGGAGCGATCAATCCAAAAGCCAACGCCAGAACCCCCAGGGCAAAACCGATGACGGCCACTTTTTGATGCATCGTAAAAGTCAAGATCGGACGATACAGTCGCTTCAGGATGCGAATCAGAACGGGTTCCCGTTCTTCGATTTTTTTCGGCAGGAAGTAGCTGGCCAGTACTGGCATTAATGTCAACGACATCAACATCGATCCCGCCAGGGCAAAAATGACCGTCAGTGCCATGGGACGAAAAAGTTTTCCTTCGACTCCTTCCAGTGTCAGAATCGGAATATAAACGATCATGATGATGAGTTCGCCAAACATGGTCGGTTTGCGAACTTCAATTGCAGCATCACGAATCACGTCCAATCTGGTTTGACCGCGCGGGATGCCATGTGAAACCCTTCGGACGCAGTTCTCAACCATGACGACAGAGCTGTCCACGACCAAACCGAAATCGATTGCACCGAGACTCAGCAGGCTTGCCGCGATTCCGACTTGCAACATGCCTGAGAACGCAAACAGCATCGAAAGTGGAATGGCCATCGCAACGATCAGCCCTGCCCGCAAGTTTCCGAGAAACAGGAACAGGATGGCGACGACAAAAAGTCCGCCTTCAAAAAGATTTGTCTGAACCGTTTCAATCACGTGATCGACCAGCTCTGTTCGGTCGTAAACTGTTACTACTTCAACGCCCGGTGGCAATGTTGTCGTAATTTCCTCCATTTTCTTTTTGAGGGCGTTTGTCACCTTGTGACTGTTCTCACCCATCAACATGAATCCCAGGCCGTAAACAACTTCGCCCTGTCCATCAGCCGTTACCGCACCACGCCGGATCTCGTGCCCGATTTCCACAACTGCAACGTCACCGACCCGAATCGGAACGCCATCGATCGCCTTGATGACTATGTTCCCGATTTGTTCGATGTTGACGGTACGGCCGATTCCATGCACCAGCAACATTTCCGTGTTGCGAGTGATGTTGCCACCGCCCACGTTACGATTGTTTTCCGTGACCGCGGCAATGACTTCGTCAAACGTCATGCGATGTTTGATCAATTTGTCGGGATCGATCCGGATCTGGTACTGTTTTTCGAAGCCGCCCCACGTGTTTACTTCGGCGGTTCCCGAAACTGTTCGCAGTTGTGGCCTGATGACCCAATTGTGAATCGTGCGAAGTTCGGTCAGTTTCTCAATCTGTCGTTCACGAGGCAGTGCCGAAATATCGACTCCTTTCAGTCGAACAAGATAATGGAATACTTCGCCCAAGCCGGTGGAAACCGGCCCCATTCTCGGTCGTTCGATTCCTTGTGGCAGCTCAACGGTTGTCAACCGTTCGTTGATTAGTTGCCGTGCGAAATAGATATCTGTTCCATCTTCAAACGTAACGACGACCTGGGACAATCCGAATTTGGAAATCGAACGAAGTTTTTCCAGTCCGGGTAAACCACTAATCACCTGCTCGATCGGAAAAGTGACCTGCCGCTCGACCTCTTCGGGCGACAGCGAAGGCGTGGTTGTGTTGATCTGCACCATCACCGGCGTTGTGTCCGGAAATGCGTCTACATCCAGGTATTGAAGCGACCACGCGCCGGCGCCCATAACCAAAGCGGCGGCAATTAGCACGACGACCCGGTTGTGTAGCGAAAAATTGATAATCCAGTTGAGCATGTGGGAGTCCAGAGTTCAGAGTCAAGTGTCAAGAGGATTTTTGATCGGACAGTGAGGATCTAAGGCCGCTCAACATTCGGGCAAGCTCATCAGCGTTTGCGTAAAACTCGCTATAGGCGGATTCAGTCAATAACGATTGCCGTCTACAAATCTGAAGCTGTGAAACGACTTCCATTAGTGATCCGTAGGCAATCTGGACAAAGTGTGCAAAATCCTTGTCCGAAGTTCGACCACTACCTTCGGCGATATTGGATGAAATGGAAACTGCAGCCCGCCGCAGCTGACTTGTTAGACCAAAACGTTCGTCTACCGGAAACGGTTTACTGACTCCATAAATTCCGTCGGCAAACTCAATGGCTTTCTGCCAAACGGATAACTTTTCAAATCGAAACATATTGCATTCTCCAACTCTTGACTCTGAACTCTTGTCTCTTGACTCTTACAGCCGACCGGCTGTTAGTGTTCGCACAGTCATCCCGCGCCCAGGTTGCCTTTCAGCAATTCCGCCCGCAAAATTCCGCTTCCCTTTGTGACGACAACTTCTCCCGGCAACAAACCAGCGATGATTTCGGTTTTGTCGCCGATGATTGCGCCGGGCCGAACGCTTCGGGTATGGAAGACTTTCCAGGAACCCTCTTTGAAGTAGTCCTTGTCGCGAACAAAGGCGATATTGCAACAACCCTCCCAGTGGATCGCTTCATTTGGAACGACGATCGCGCCGGTTTCCTCCCGCAATACAACTTCGCCTGCTCCGAAAGTCTCGTTTCGCAATCGACCATCTTCGTTGGCAATCTGTCCCCGAACTTCAACCATTCGGGTTTCCCGATCGACGTCGGTACTGATCCATGTGACCTCACCTTCAAGTTGTTCATCGGAACCGTCGGGCTGAAAAAGTATCCTCTGGCCCGCCGCCATACGGGAAACTTCCTCCAGCGGTGCCCGTAGTTTCAGCCACATTTGCCGGGTATCCGCAACTGTGAACAGCAAGTTTCCGGCATTAACAACTTCTCCGTTGACGACATCCCGAATGACAATGATGCCGTCGCGAGGGGCGACTACCGGGATCAGGTTGGATGTGGTTTGCGTCGAAGCAATTGTCTGACGAATCGCTTCTGGAAGTCCCAGGAATTGAAGCTCTTCCCTTATCTCGCTGATTGGCCTGTCAAAAACTGCATTGGCCGAAATCGGCAAACCAAAATTGGAAAGAGCGCCGATTGCCTTGCGAACAGCAACTTCGGCAGCCACATGATCCGCCCTGGCCTGCTGTATCTTGCTTCCAGGAATTGCATCATTGCCGATGCCTTGCAGACGTTCCGAAGTTGTCCGGGTCAAATCAAATTGAACCAGCGAATCCAGTAGTTGCGATTTGGCCCGCCCAACGTCGGCTGCATCGATTAGTGCCAGGACGTCACCCGTCTTCACAATGTCACCCAATCGACAATTGACCGAGAAAACAGTGCCTCCAGCCTTCGAAGATACTTTGGCAATCAGTGTTGGGTCGTAAACAATCTCACCCGTCGTCTTTATCGTTTCAACAATCGGTCCCCTATCAACCAGTCCGATATCAATGCCCGCCTGATTCACTGCCTCGATTGACGGAAACTGGATTCGACGCAAGTGCATTTTGCAGGATGGATCATTTTTGGTTCGGGGTCGGGCCGCAATTGCCCTGTTTGCCCGATCGAGTTCTTCCTGACCGATCACTGGAATCTGTTTCAACTGACCCAGTTGGGGATGATCCAACACACATTCGTGAACACCATGCACGGCACACCAGCCGAATAGTTCCCCCTTGGGCATCAGTTCAGCATTGCATGCAATGCATTCAGCTTCAGGCACTCCATGTTCGTCACACCACGGATCCTCCGATTCGTTTGCCGCATTCGTTATTTCCGAAAACTTTGGGAGCTTCCATCCGTGGTGACGACCCCAAAGTGCAAGCCCAACCAGCATCGCCAGGACAATGATGGATGGGATACCCTTCAGTAGGAAAGACGTGATTTTGCCAATCCAGCTCGCACGTTGTCCAGGGTCTGAATCCGGCGTACGCAGCAATGGATCGACTGTGGAACCGGAATCAGATTCCGGAGGAGAATCAAGTTTGTTCATGGCTGTTATTCCTGACGACAAAAATGCATCACGAAAACCGGGAAATGCGGCTGGATCGCAGAATGGGCAGAGGGCAACACAAATTCCTAAACGCAAGCTGACAGGTAATGCGATCAGCAAACGGGTGGAGCTACCAAACAGAAGTTCAAAACAGGTCTAAATGACCCATCTGGAAAGCGCAGCGCGCACGTCGTGCCCGGACGACAAACAAAAAAACAGAGATGACGTCGAATCAACCTGGGAGGTCATGGAAACGGGACTTGGAATATCAACCCGGACCCAAACCAAAGTCTGCCAAATTATCTCGGCGACTGTGTAGTCGTGGGAGATTTCCTCCACTGGCAAAGCCCCCCGGCAAACGCAGTTACGACATAGACAGTCTTTCGGGGAACCATGCGATGACTCAGCTGGACCAGACTGACCGGCTTGCCGCCCCTGCATCGACGGAACGGGATGACATGAATCGCAACATGCCGTTTGAGCTGTCAAATCTCCCGGGCAAAGGCATCCCAGCATGCATTGAAACGGGCACAGGAGAACCTGAACCGAAAGCAAAATCGCGATGAATCTGGATGCAGCCAACTTTGGACTTCCTGATTCTGATACAAAAAAAGCCAGTCACTGGACAATCAACGTTAGATCCCCGATGGCCAATAGTCAAGTTCATTGATAAAACTTCACGAGTTCTCAATGCGAATTCATGAATTCTCAGCTACTTTTCAGTCCGAAAAGAGTCATTCATTCAACTTACGACCTCGGCAGTTGGTTGAGGCCATTTGGTCAGTCGCGATCGCCATTATTGTTGTCCAAGCGTGAGACCACGCAAGCTGCCGTCGCCGCTTTCGTCAATCAACGGCTCAAAAAGCACCGGTCAGCACGTTGCACGATCTGCAAGTTGCATGCCCTGATATCCAACCGTTGGGTTTGGGCGCAAGCCAACCTGGGTTCGAAATCCGTCGGCCTTCTGTGTGGTCGCTGCCAAAGTCTGAATCGTCGGATTGTTCTCCATTGCCAGCGACTCGAAATCAGCCAACGACATCAATTGCAATGATTGATCAGAAACGGCAGAGATGACGGGAATTGCACTGGCCGTTGTGACCGATGGTCTGGGTGCTCGCCCGGTTTCCTGGCAGGCAACTTTGGTGACGCCCGGCGAAGACGACATTTTCATAATGATCTGTTGGTTGGCAGTGGAATCGGAATTTGCAACAGCAGTGGAATAGGGGGCTGCAACAGTCGCAGTTTCCCGCGGCCGGTGTACAGTGCGGCAGCCGGCAGTTATTTCGGCAAGTACCCGGGTTTGATGAACCCAAACCGGGCTTGTCGTCGATACAAAACACCAACTCTGCGATTGTCCAGCTCGTACCGCAATGCTATAGTTTGACTATTGCCATGTTCACCATTCATCCGGTCTACGGTTTTTGTGTCGATGATTCGCCGTCTTCTTTCTCTGTTGCTCGTTCCTGCATTAATTGCCAATCAGGCAGCAATGTGCAGTGCCCATACGCATCAGGGGAAGGAAGGCTCGGGGCATTCTGACCGAACACATGTTCATTTGTCGGGGCACGGACACTCGCATGTCAACGACCATGGCGGCAATGCGACCAGCCATGAGCATCAAACGCTTGATGGCTCGATTTCAAGCGCGGAAATCGATTCAAAGGATCCGGGTAACCACGACAGTGACGCCATTTACTTTGGCGACCAGAATGACTTGCAGTTTCAGTCGAAGCTGACGATTGCGGACACGTCAACGGTCCCTGTAGTTTGGTGGTTCACTGAATGGCCGAAAATTGTCAATCCGGTTCACCGAAGTCAGGTGACACGTGCCGGCCCGTTCGCGCAACTTCAATGCGCACTCTTTCTGCAAACACGCTGTTTGCTCATTTAATAGCAAGTTCAATTCCTGATTGACTTGTTTTCTTTCAGAATGGCTTCCTCGCCGTTCTCCCACACCGAAACCAACAGCATTTGCCATTTTCAATGGCAACCCTTGTGTCTTGGGAAATATCCATGCGATTAAAGTTAAGTGGCAAGTTAGTGCGCCCAATGGCCTACGTCGTAGTCCTTGCCGGGATTGGAATTGGGGCGTGGTTCATTCGCGAACGTTGGCTTCCACTGATTGTCGGGAAGGGCGGCGATGCTGAAACCGCTCAGACCGAAAGCCCACCGATCGAAGAAGCGAAAGTACTGAAATTGAGTGAACAGGCGCGGGCCAATCTTGGATTGGTATCGAAGCCTGCAAGCGTTCAATCGTATTGGCGAACAATACAAATCCCCGGTGTAATTACAGATCGGCCCGGGATGACGGACAGCGGAATCACTTCGCCGATTGCTGGCGTAATTACGCGAGTTCATGCCTTTGAGGGAGACATCATTCGGCCTGGCGACAAACTCTTCACAATTCGATTGATCAGTGAATATTTGCAACAAGCACAATCAGATCTTTTCAAGGCAATTCGCGAAACTGATATCCTCAACACCGAAAAAGCAAGACTTGGCGAACTGGCCAGGATGGGTGCAATTCCCGGTAACCGAATCATCGAACTTGACCAGCAGATTAGCCGCCAGGCTGGACTGATTGATGCTCAGCGTCAGGATTTGTTGGCGCGAGGCCTTGAGCAGAACCAAATTGACCAAATCGAACTTGGTGAATTTCTGGTCACTATTGATATCCATGCACCACTGGTTGGTGAACCATCGAAAACCGTGAAACCGGTAGGGTTTGTTGAGACATCATCGCCATTTTCAAACGGTTTTTTTGAGATTCAGGATTTGAAGGTTGCCCTTGGTCAACAGGTAATCGCCGGTGAAGCATTGGCGGTGCTGGCGAATCACAGTTCTCTCTATGTTCAAGGGCATGCTTTCAGGAAAGAAGCCTCCAGCATTGCCCGTGTGGCCGAAAACGGTGTGCCTGTAGAAATTGTATTTGCCGAAGACACCCCCAAAGACTGGCCGGCACTTTCGCAAGAATTCCAAATCAGACATCTGGCAAACACGACCGACCCAAATAGCCGAACATTTGAATTCTTCATTCCGCTCACGAATCAGTCCCGTCTCTATGAAAAAGACGATCGCAAATTCGTTATCTGGCGATTTCGGCCTGGCCAACGGGTATCCCTGCGGGTTCCTGTGGAAGAGTTAAAGGACGTAATCGTATTACCCGCTGGTGCTGTCGTTCATGAAGGACCGGAAGCCTGGGTGTTTCAACAGAACGGCGACTTGTTCAATCGAATTTCAGTCCAGGTTATTCATCAGGACCGATCCAGCGTCGTGATTGCAAACGATAAAAACATTACACCGGGCTTCTATCTCGCTCAAGGCTCTGCGGCGTCCTTGAATCGTGTTCTCAAAGCTCAGGCGGCAAGTGGCATGCGCGCAGATGTTCACGTACATGCAGACGGCACCACCCACGCCGCGCATTAAGGAAACCCAGATGCTAGACGCTGTAATTCGTTTTTCGCTTCGTTACCGATTCCTTGTGGTAATCGTGAGCCTGATCCTGTTGGTGTACGGGTCGTATCTCACCACGACGATGCCGATCGATGTTTTCCCGGACCTGGATCGCCCGCGCGTGATCATCCTGACCGAGTGTCCGGGGCTGGCAACGGAAGAAGTTGAAACGCTTGTCACTCAACCAATCGAGATTGCCTTGCTGGGTGCCAGCGGCGTCGAAGCTGTGCGAAGCCAGAGTACGGCTGGCCTGAACGTGATTTATATTGAGTTTGGCTGGGAAACAGAGATTCGTGCTGCCCGACAAACTGTCCAGGAACGACTCTCGTCATTGTCAGGCGTTTTGCCCGCAGGCATCAGTCCACAAATGACACCTCCCTCCTCGATCATGGGACAAATTGTGGTCGCGGGCATGTATCGACAAAAAGGCCCCAGCGGCGGACTGCTTGCTCCGATCGAAAAAACAGCATTGATGGCCGAGTTGAGTGAGAAACGTGATAGCTTTCCGGAAGTGAAGATCTGGCAGCCTGTCGATCGACAAGAACCACAATCATGGAAACCAATTGAGACGTCGGTCACGCCCATACACGCGGAGAGCATTAATGACGTCCTTGTCAGGCCGAACGCCTATGAAATATCAATTGACGGGAAGACACATTCGTTCTCGTTCCCTTCCAATTTGGAACAGCAGATGGAATTGGGAACCCTGGGTGATTGGGTGGTGCGGCCACGACTGCTGAAAGTCACCGGGGTTGCCGAGGTATTTATGCAGGGGGGCGACCGAAAACAGTTTCAGGTTCTGGTCAATCCTGCGGCTCTTGTTGAATATGGCGTAACGCTGCAGGACGTCGAACGGGTTGTCAAAGAAAGCAACATCAACACCAGCGGCGGATTTGCCATCACGGGGGAATCCGAACGGCCAATCCGCATCCTTGGACGGGTAGGACCGAGTGGCCTTCGCGTTGTCGATGACCTGGTCAACGTGCCAGTCAAAGTTACCGACAAACGTCCCGTCTTGCTCGGGCAGGTTGCGACAATCATTCAGGGCGCTGAACTCAAACGCGGTGACGGCGCGGTCAACGGGCTTCCCGGACTCGTATTGACGATTGTAAAGCAACCTCACGTCGATACGCGAGGATTGACCGACAGGGTCGCGACGGCGCTCGACGAAGTCGAGGCCTCGTTGCCGGCCGACATTGTCATCAATAGCGAACTTTTTCGGCTTCGGAATTTTATTGACCGAGGCGTCTTTAATGTAGGCGAAGCCCTGGTGATCGGAGCCGTGCTCGTCATCATCGTATTGTTTTTGTTTCTGCTGAACTTTCGCACTACGTTCATTACCTTGACGGCAATCCCTTTGTCGTTGGTCATTACGACCATGGTCTTTCGGATAATGGGCTATCTCTTCGATACGTCACTCACTATCAACGTCATGACACTTGGTGGAATTGCTGTGGCGATGGGTGAACTGGTTGATGATGCGATTGTTGACGTCGAGAACATTTTCAGGCGGCTTAAGGAGAACAACGCACTGGCGACTCCTCGACCGGCGATTCAGGTGGTTTACGATGCCAGCCGTGAAATTCGGGGGGCGATCGTATTCGGGACAATCGTCGTCATTTTGGTCTTCCTTCCGCTGTTTGCGATCTCTGGTGTCGCTGGTCGATTGTTTGAGCCCTTGGGCGTGGCCTACATCGTTTCGATCCTTTCGTCATTGCTTGTTTCTTTGACCGTCACACCAGTGCTTTCGTACTACCTGTTACCAACGTCCAAAGCGACGCATCGAGTATCGGATGGTTTTCTGCTCCGATTGCTGAAACGACTTGCTGGATACCTGATTCGCCTGAGCATGGCGATTCCCGGACCGCTTCTCTTGTTGACTTGGGTCGCTGTCGCGGTCGCGGGTTGGCAGTTTACCCACCTTGGCAGCAGTTTTTTGCCCAAGTTTGATGAAGGCAGCATCCAGGTCAACGTAACATTGCCGCCCGGTTCATCGCTGAACGCATCGAATCAAATCTCCGCGATGATCGACGCCAAGTTTCAGGAGCTGCAAAAGAGTCCGACCAATCCCGACGGAGAAATTCTGTATTTTGTTCGGCGGACCGGACGTGCGGAAATGGACGAGCATGCCTCGCCAGTCAACGTCGGCGAATACATCCTCAGCATGAATCCAGATGTACACCTGCGTCGTGAGGAGGTTGTCAAGAAGCTCCTTGACGAGTTGAAAGTGGAAGTTCCCGGAGTCGATATCGAAGTTGAGCAGCCGCTGGCACACTTGATCAGCCACATGATCTCCGGCGTGTATGCCCAGATCGCGATCAAGATTTTTGGCGACGACCTGGATAAGCTTCAGGAGCTTGCAACCCGCGCCAAGTTGAGCATCCAGAATATTGAAGGTGTAACTGACCCCATCATTGAGCCGATTCGGCAAACCGGGGAGCTGCACATCCGTCTGCGTTCCGAGGACCTGGCAATCCATGGAGTTACACGGGCTTATGTGGCCCAAATTCTGCAAACGGCACTTCAGGGTGAAGTCGTTTCGGAAGTCCTGGATGGTCAACGTCGATTCGACCTGCTGATTCGACTTGAGGAGGCTTATCGCACCGACTACGCCAACCTGGAACGATTCCGAATTGATTTGCCCGATGATCGTGGACAAATTGAACTGAGCGATCTCGCTGACGTCGAAGTCGGCTCGGGGCCAAACGCCATCAACCGGGAAAACGCCCGCCGCCGAATTGTCATCCGTTGCAACACGCAAGGGCGCGACCTTGCAAGTGCGGTTGCAGAAATCAAACAGCAACTCAACAGCAAATTGAATCTGCCGGAAGGTTATTTTCTGGAATACTCCGGCCAGTTTGAAAGTCAGCAGGAAGCGACGCGAACGATTCTGATTCTGAGTTGCGTGTCTGTTGTCGGCATGTTCATCGTGCTGATGGTATTGCTGCCTTCAGTTCGGATCGTTTTGCAAATTCTCAATGCGTTGCCGACGGCCTTTATTGGCGGTGTGATGGCACTGGTTATTACCGATCAAGTGCTGACGGTCGCCAGTCTGGTCGGCTTTATTTCGCTCGGAGGAATCGCAGTCCGTAACGGCATCCTTTTGGTCACTCACTATGTTCATTTGTTGAAAGAGGAGGGAGAAAGTTTTTCCAAGGAAACCATTTTGCGAGGCAGTCTGGAGCGATTGGCTCCTGTCCTTATGACGGCTTTGACTGCTGGAATCGCTTTGGTGCCGCTTGTCGTCGGAGGCCAGGAACCAGGTCGGGAGATTCTGTATCCGGTGGCTTCAGTGATTCTGGGCGGCCTGTTTACGTCAACGTTTTGTGAGTTCCTGATTCATCCGGGGTTGTTTTGGAGATTCAGCGGCAAAGACGCTGTCAAAATCGCTGCCAAAGATGAGTTTGAGGAGATTTAGTACATTCAGGGCCAGATACGTTATCTGGTCTGTGTTTTAGTTTGAATCTGCACGAAGGAGTTTGGAAATGAAAATGAATCAGTTTTTACCATTGGTTGCAATCGCGGCATTTGCCATTTTGGGCGGTTGCGATTCAAAGAAACCACCTGTCACGACCCCAACCACAACCGGCGGCGGAGCCGCGGCGTCGGGAGGGCACGTCCACAATGACGGCACGGTACACAAAGGCGCCGACGATGCCGGGCACGCGGCGCATGGCGATGGGCCGCACGGCGGAGTCGTCGCCGACTGGGGCGGCGGCAAATTCCATGTCGAATTCACGGTCGATCACGACAAGCAGGACGCGACTGTCTACATCCTTGGTGACGATGGGAAGACAGCCAGCCCAATCGACGCTGTCGAAATCACGTTGGCAATCAAAGACCCTGCGTTTTCAGTCGCATTGAAAGCCAGCCCACAAGACGGCGATCCTGAAGGCAAAGCCTCACGTTTTGTGGGCAACCATAAAAACCTGGGCATCGTCAAAGAATACGAGGGTTCCATGTCGGGCGCTGTCGGTGGCACACCCTACTCGGGAAATTTCAAAGAAGTTGCACACGACCATTAATTTTCGATTGAAGATTTTCGATTGTAAGAATCTTCAATCAACAATCTTCGATCATCAATTTTTCCGCTCCTGCCGGGCTGCATCAGAGTCTGCGTGGACTCCGACGGTACACAGTTCGGCAGGAGCCTTTTGGAAATTAAGTTTTGCGATTGAAGATCTTCGATTGCAAACTATCGCTTCAATCATCAATCATCAATCAAAAATCAAAAATCGAAAATAAAATGTGGCTAACACTTGTCAAAGGCATCATCGCCGGGTCAATCATTATCGCAGTGACGGAGATTGGCCCCAAGTATCCTCGCATCGGCGGATTGCTTTTGACATTGCCCCTGATCAGCGTATTGGCCTTTGTTATGGCTTGGACGAAACAAGCCGACCTACCCGCGATATCAGCGCTCGCCAAAGAAACCTTGATTCTCGTGCCACTCGGCCTGCCATTTTTTGTTCCGCTGGCATTCGCTGATCGCCTGGGACTTGGCTTTTGGCCAGCGTTTGCCGCCGGAGTTGTCTTGGCATCGGCAACCATCGCCGCCTGGTTTTGGATTTCTTCGCCCGCTACGAGCTGAATATCAACGCTTCAAATGGCTTGCCCGCAGCAAGTAATTGCTCAGCCACCAATGCTGGCAACATTCCCGCCTTGAGTCGGAACAAGCGTGCGAATGCCAATCCTGCGATCAAAAGAGCTTCCCAATCCAATCTTGTCCAATCGGAAGAACTTTAGGCTATTGATGTACGCTACAAGAGATTTATTTTTGCCGCTTGCGTGTACGAATTCCATTTCGGCAAAATCGCCGTAGTCTCCGCATCGTGCATCGACATGGAAGTCATCTCCTCCCGATCATGCCCGAAATGCGCCTGCTTCTCGTGGGGAAGCCTACAACGGGGTATCCGACGATTCAGAGCCGGTTATGAATCTGTTCGCCAATTTTCTTGCCACAAGCAAATGACGGCAATTGTCGAGAGGGCTGGACTTGTTGTTTGGGACGACCTGTTTCAAACCCTTCGCCGCAATTGTGAAACCCAATGGGCAATGACAGTTCCGCAACGTGCCGTCAGCGCGTGGATCGGGCACAGTCAACTCGTATCCCAGCGGCATTATTTGCAGCTGACGGATGAGTTGTACAAATTTGTCCATCAGCCGACCCCCAGGGACGGCGGCCAAGAAATCGCAGCAGAAAGCGCAGCAGTAAAGCCGGGCACCGGCTCGCAAGATGAAGAAAATGACACTTTGGCAGAAATTGGTGATCCGGGTGAGTCCACAAAAAAACCCGACAATTGCCGGGTTATTCTGTCAGATGCCATTTCTTGCGAAGTGGTCAGGGGCGGGGTCGAACCGCCGACACATGGATTTTCAGTCCATCACGATACCCCCAATAACACGGGAGAAAGTGCCGATTCGGACGCCAGCGCAGCGCATATGCAGCGCGGCGAATTGGCTGGCCCGGAAAACCTGACTGGACCGTCCGCCGACGAATTGCGGGCCAAGCTCGTTGCTGCATTGAATAACCTAAACGCTGACGAACTGTTTCGGCTGTCAAAACTTTTTGTCAAGCCGAACGAATAAACCCCGGTTTTTCGTTCCAAACTCCAGAAAACACGAGAATAGCCAGCATTTGAGTTGATTGCATGCGACCGGAATATTCGGAAAATTCGGACTCCCGGGCTTTTCTCCGCTCGGGAATTTGACTAGTACTGTACTATTGGATAGTATGATTCAAGTCGCACGGAAGGAGAAACCGAAGTTTTTCAATGACAATCAGAGGCCATTCGATGGCTCGTCCCCCAAGCAGGTTCACAACCAAATTGGTTTACCCAGAGCATCAATTCAAACCCGAAGAGCTTTTGCACTTCGTTGAATCGACTTTTTTCAGTTCAAGTTGGGACGAGTTGGGATTGGACGCGGAGGATGACCTAACAAAATTGCAACTTTTGTTGATGGCTCGTCCTGACGCGGGTGATGTTATCCGTAATTCAGGAGGAGTTCGAAAACTTCGATTTGTTCCAGACAAATGGAAGAGTGGTAAGCGTGGAGGTTTGCGAGCGTGTTACGTTTATTTTGAAGACTTCGGGATTATCCTGCTTCTATTGGTTTACGACAAAAGCGAACAGGACAACCTCGATGCCGACGAATTGAAGGCTTGCCGGGAGTTGATTAAATCAACAAAGAAATATCTTCTAGAGAATCACATTCGAGTCAAAAAACACAAAAAATAAACCCAATACGGGCTATAAAAATGAAACGGAAAACAGTAGCACAACGGATTGTGGGAGGGCTTCAAGAGTTCAAGCAATCGCTTGAGAGAAAGGATTTGGGTAATTTGACGATTCGCACAATCGTGTTGGATTTGGAACCAACGCCCTACAGTCCAGAGCTTGTCAAGGAAACACGAAAACTGATGGGTGTAAGCCAAGCGCTGTTCGCGCAATTTTTGGGCGTCTCGAAAGCCACTGTCTCATCTTGGGAACAAGGCGATAACAAGCCCAAAGAAATCGCTTGTCGATTTATGGATGAAATACGCTTTGATCCAAAACATTGGAAGAAGCGGTTACTTGGTTCAATGAAAGAACGAGTTTAGCCGCAGGAAGCCGGTTTTTGTTGTTGATAGAACTCACCGCTATTCAAAAGTGGAGCTGGTTTTCCTGTTGACGCCCTGAAAGGTCAATCAAAGGGCCAAATCGGACACAAGAGCAGGGAATATGCCGCGCGCCGAATCGGGCAAGCTGGAAATCACGGCTGGCCAGTCTGCCGACGTGTTGCGGTCAACTACCATTGCATCATTGGATGGCACGAACACCGGCCAGCTGCAAAAGCTGTTTGACGGGCAAACAGGCCGGGCGAGATTTCTGGGGAGCTTTGACCGTGGAAAGAATCGAAATCCGGACCCGCAAGGGAAAACGGCCACCGGCTGGCAAAGGCAGCCATTGGATTCAATACCTGATTGCCTGCGCGATACTTGGGGCATTGTTGCCGTTTTTGATCCGGGCCATTCGATTCCCGACTTTGTTGGTCAACAATCCGGATTGGCCCAACTCCTGGAACCAAACGGACAGCGAATTAGCCTTGGGCCAACGTTGAAAACCGGCATTCCGGCAACGGGATTTTGCACGTTGCCGGGTTTTTTATCATAGTGGGTTGGCTGTTTCCTCTGATCGCAAGGCGGCCGAGTTGCGCCCGGATTCCGACTGACCGGTGACCATTTGCAAATTCCAATGAGCAAGAACCCCAAATCAGACCGATTGATTGCGAAATGCAAATCATGGGGCGATTTTGCGAAAGCGTTGACGGCGCTGACCAAAAAAGAAAAAGGCGACTGCTTTGAACGGCTGACCCCAGCTTTATCTGTTGACCAAACGCTCGGTGCTGAGCATGACCGCTTCAAGCGGAAGGAATCTTACGTCAAGAACTTTCGCCCGCTGCACTCATCGACAGTGGAAGCCCTTCGTGTGCGCGATCTCCAACCCACCTCATACCAGACGGCTGGAGCGAGCAAGTGAGAGCTCGTAAAATGTTTTCAAGGTTGACAGCACAGCAACGCAAGTGACGTTAGACTTTCACGGGGAAAACTCTAACATTAGCGTTCTTTGAGCTTTGAGACGTTATCATGACGACCGCCGATGCTGCCTCGGTCCCAGGCACCTTCGAGTACATCGAAGCTAAGATCCGTTGCGATACCGAGGGAACTGCATTCGGTGGCGACTTCGAGTGGTTGTGTCAGTGGTTCCTGGAAAACGCTCCCCGGTATCGAGGCCAGTTCGACAAAGTCTGGTTGTGGAAGGACTGGCCGGATCGTTGGGGGACGGATGCGGGAATCGACATCGTCGCTCGCAGCCGGACCGGCGAGTCGTGGGCCATTCAGGCCAAGGCGGATCATCCTGACCGAGCGATCCCCAAGCGTGAAATCGACTCGTTCCTATCCGAATCGAACCGCCCACAGTTTGCCTATCGACTGCTCATGGCCACGACGGACTCCATTGGGGCCACGGCTCGCCGGACGCTTCACGGCCAAGAGAGACCGGTGGGGCTGGTCTTGCGTGGTCATTTCCTGACGGAAGACGTTCAGTGGCCGGTTCAGATTGGAGAATCCGCCGCGCGGCTGCCTCGGTGGAACGCACGACCTCACCAAGCGACTGCGATTGACGCCGTCGTCGACGGTTTTCGAGACCGTGACCGAGGCCGACTCATCATGGCCTGCGGCACGGGCAAGACGCTCACAGCACTGTGGATCGCCGAACGGTTACAGAGTTCTCTCACGCTGGTCCTCGTCCCGTCGCTGTCGCTGGTGCAGCAGAACCTGGCCGAGTGGGGCCGCCACTCGGCGGAAGACTTCGACACGCTTGTCGTCTGTTCTGACGAATCGGTTGTGCAGAGCAAGGCAGACACCGCAATTCAATCGACGGCCGATCTCGGAGTGATGGTCACGACGAATCCGGTGGATATTCGGCATTTCCTCGGCCAGCGTCGGAAACGGCCGGCGGTCGTGTTTGCCACTTACCAGTCGTCCGACCGCATCGCAGCCGCGCAGGCAGGGCAAGAGGAAGCCGTTCGATCTGGTGATCTGCGACGAAGCTCATCGCCTCGCCGGACATGCCGAAGGATTGTTCGCAACCGTCCTGGATGACAGAAAAATCAAGGCTCACAAACGGCTGTTCATGACCGCCACGCCGCGCTACTTCAAAGAGCACGTCAAGCGACGCGCGGCGGAGCTGGAATACGAACTCGTCTCGATGGACGACGAACACGTATTCGGCCCCGAGTTCCACGTCCTCACCTTTCACGAAGCCATCAGTGCGAAGCCTCCTTTGCTAACGGATTATCAAGTCGTCGTGATCGGTGTCACCGACCGCGAAGCCAAAGCCTGGGCCGAGCAGGCTCGCTTGGTGCGCACGGCCGATGGCCTCAACACCGACGCCCGGACGCTGGCCGCGCAAATCGGCTTGGCCAAGGCGATGAAGAAATACGACCTGCGGAAGCTCATCACGTTCCACTCGTCGGTGGCGAAGGCCGCACGGTTTGTCGATGCCACACTGCGAGACTCCTTGCCAGGAGTGATCCCCCACCTGACGCGGTCGGCCCGGCCAACGGGAAAACTTTGGACGAGACACATCTCAGGCCACACGCCAGCCGGCCAACGAGCGACGTTGCTGAAGACGCTGGGCAACTTGCCGGAGGACACGCGCGGCATCCTCTCCAATTGCGCGTGCCTGGGCGAAGGAGTTGACGTTCCGGTGCTCGATGGCGTGGCGTTCATTGACCCCAAGCGATCGATGGTGGACATCATTCAGGCCGTTGGCCGCGTGATCCGCAAAGCCGAAGGCAAGCAGATCGGCACGATCGTGATTCCGGTCTTCATCGACGAGTCCGAAGACGCCGACCACGTCCTCTCGCAATCGGCTTTCGAGCCAGTCTGGCAAGTGCTCAAGGCCTTGCGAGCCCACGACCGAAGACTGGCGCACGAGCTCGACCAACTGCGACTGTCGTTGGGAAGGCGGTCAAAATCCGGCGGTCGAATCAGTCTTCCGGACAACATCAAACTCGATGTTCCCCGATTGCTTCTGCGTGACTTCGAGCAAGCATTCTATGTCCGGACAGTCGAACAAACGACCGACAAGTCCCTATTGACTATCGAGCAAATTCTGGTCTGGGCTGACGCGCACAAAGAATCGACAGGTGACTGGCCAAATCAAAAATCTGGGTTGGTTTCAGGCACAGACGAAACATGGCTGGGGATTGATGGCCCGCTGCGTGCAGGCCGACGTGGCCTTCCGGGCAACTCTTCGTTGGCCAAATTGCTGAGCGAGCACCGCAGCGTGCGAAACATAATGGATCTTCCGCCGCTAACCATCAAACAGATTCTCGCATGGGTGGACGCACACAAGGCGGTGATGGGAGACTGGCCGAAAATGAACTCAGGCCAAGTGTCAGGTACGGACGAAACGTGGTTGGGAGTTGATGACTCACTTCGGGCCGGACGACGCAGCCTCCCGGGCGACTCCTCGTTGCCCGCTTTGCTGGCTGAGCACCGCGACGTGCGGAATCTAAAGGGTCTTTCGCAGCTAACCATTAAGCAGATTCTGGCATGCGCGGACGCGCACAAGGCGGCGATGGGCGACTGGCCGAATCAGTTATCTGGCGGGGTGACAGGCACTAACGAAACCTGGCACGCATTTCAACACGCGCTGGTGACAGGCCGACGTGGCTTTCCGGGCGGTTCTTCGCTCGCCAAATTGCTGGCCGAGCACCGCGACGTGCGAAACGTACAAGATCTTGCGCCGCTAACCATCAAGCAGATTCTTTTTTGGGCAGACGCATACAAGGCAGCGACGGGTGACTGGCCGAGTAAGAACTCTGGGCGGGTGACAGGCACGGACGAAACGTGGGCCAGAGTCATCAGTGCGCTTCAACAAGGCCAGCGGGGCCTTTCGAGCGGCTCTTCGCTCGCCAAATTGCTGGCCGAGTACCGCAGCGTCCGAAACCAAAAGGATCTACCACCGCTGACCGTTGAGCAGATTCTAGCCTGGGCCGACGTGCACAAGGAGGCGACGGGTAACTGGCCCGATCAGAAATCTGGGCGAGTGTCAGGCTCAGACGAAACGTGGGCCGGGATTAGCTACTCGCTGGATGCAGGCGGACGCGGCCTTCCGGGCCGCTCGTCGTTGGCCAAGTTGCTGGCCGAACGCCGCAGCATTCGAAACATACATGATCTTGCGCCACTCAATATCCCGCAAATCTTGAAATGGGCAGACGCGCACAAGACGGCGACGGGTGACTGGCCGAAAGTGAAATCTGGCCAAGTGACAGGCACGGACGAATCGTGGTCCGGAATTAATATCGCACTATGGAAAGGCGGACGTGGCCTTCCGGGTGGCTCGTCGTTGGCAAAACTTCTTGCCAACTGCCGTAGCGTGCGAAACAAGCATGACCTTTCGCCGCTTACTATTCATCAGATTCTGGCGTGGGCAGACGAGCACAAGATAGTCGCTGAGGACTGGCCAGGAAAGGAATCAGGGGCAGTGGTTGGTACGGACGAAACTTGGGCCGGAATCAATACTGCTCTGAGAACGGGCAGTCGCGGCCTTCCGGGTGGCTCATCGCTGGCTAAGTTACTGTCCGAGCACCTGGGCGTCCGTAACAAAATGGATCTCTCATCGTTGACCATCAATCAGATTCTGGCATGGGCAGACGCGCATAAAGTGGCGACAGGAAAGTGGCCGAATCATTCTTCTGGACCAGTAACAGGTGCCAACGAAACGTGGGGTGCTATCAATGCCTCAATTAACCTGGGGAGTCGCGGGCTTCCGGGTGGTTCCTCGCTTGCTAAGATGCTTTCCGAGCATCGAGGTAAGCGCAACATTCATGGCTTGCCGGAACTACTCATCGAGCAGATTCTCGCTTGGGTAGACGAGCACAAGGTTGCAACGGGCAAGTGGCCGAACGTGACATCCGGGCAGGTTACGGGGACCGGCGAAATGTGGGCTGGAGTCAACGCGGCACTGAGTCTCGGTCTTCGGGGCCTGCCGAGTGGCTCATCACTGGCCAAGCTGCTGGCCGAGTATCGCGACAAACGAAACCAAATGGACTTGCCCAAACTGACCATCGAGCGGATTCTCGCGTGGTCAGACGAGTACAAAGCGACAACTGGTAAATGGCCGAGTGCGAAATCCGGGCAGGTCGCTGGAACTGACGAAACATGGGCCAGAATCAACGATGCGCTGTATAAGGGTCTCCGGGGCCTTCTGGGTGGCTCTTCGTTGGCCAAACTTTTGGATCGGCGTTACGACGACTGACAAACGGAAATGCTGCGGAACCAATTGTATCGAACCGTTGCTTTTCTCGGCCCCGCCCAACTAATCTGTCAGCAAGACCCGACAATGCGAGCGAGTCGTGGCCAGAAAACCTGAAGGTCTGCTTCGGTGCTCCCTGCAAAGTGGAACTGCTTGTTGAGCAATTCAAGACAGCCCCACAGCATCAATCCGTTCTTACCGACGAGTTGCTGTAGTTCGTCAACTGGTGGAAACCATCTCGCCAGAAATCGTTCCTCTGAATTGCAATAGACGACGTGTTTTTGGAAGTCAGTGGCGTGGACCGATTTAGATTGTTCCCCGTAGACCTTCGCGTACCAGCCGAGATACTCCGAGCCGAGTTTGCTCGAAAGCTTTCCAAGACGCAACCCGGAGTAAGTGCGAGGATGTTTGCGGAATCGCTCTGCCCAATCCGAGCCGACATCGTTCGCCGCTGCGTTGGCTTCATCAGCAAACGGCTTTGAGTCGATGCCTGCCAGCACATGTGCTGTGACAGGATCAGATTTGTGTTTCTTCAGTTCTTCGTATTTGTTGATGACTCCAAATGCGACATACAACCGAGCCCGATCGTTCGGTGCCAAAGCAGTGTCATCCACACCCGGCAGATCAAGTGCGACGTGATCTCGAAGGATAAAACTCGCAGCAACGTAAGTCTCAAACATTGAGCGTGAAATGATCGTCAAGTCGTTGCTTGCACCAACCTCTGCAAGCAACAGAGACGACCGAAATGACTTACACGCCCTAATGCAGAGAGCATGACCAACTCGGTACGCGATGATTTTGTCGGTGTGAACCTGCGCAGAAACTGTCGGCAGGCGTTCGGCGACGACATCGACCGCCAGTTCGAGCAACGCCTGGCCAACCGTCAGAACCTCTGATAGTTCTTGTTTCACTTTCTCCGCATACTCTTTTTCGCCGGGCAACATTGGAGGATCCTTTCCGAAATCGGAAGTTGTCATTCACGACACGGGAATACCGTCTGATGGGGAGCAAACGGGGAGCAAACGGGGACAGGAGCAAACGGGGACAGTCCAGTTTTTGGGGAGCAATCCGCCACCAATTGGTGCAAGCTCAAAAAGCAAATCCGCCAAGGCGACTGAATGTTTCAGTAGTGTAGAACAGTTGTCCCCAACTGTTCCGGCACCAATGAACAGTTGAGGACAACTGTTCTACACTTTGCCGGAAAAGGTGCCGGAGCCATTTTTTTACCGTTGGGGTCCGGATCGGTTGGATTTCTGCCATGGGACGACCTTTGCGAGCCGCTAATGGCAGGCTGATTGTTCATCTGCTGAACCGGGCCAATGCCCGCATGAACATCTTTGACAAGGATGGCGACTACGAAGCGTTCGAGTCGATTATCGAGGATCCGGTCGGGCGAATCTGGTGCAGCGGGCCGATTACTGGCGGTCGGGAAGTCTGTGGCGAAGGAGCCAGGGAATTGCCCGCGACAAGGCGATCCTCACAACGTGGCCGGTCCGCCGTTCTCCAGACTGGATCTTCTATCTGAACTCCGTTCAATCGGAGCGCGAACTGGACGCGCTACGCCGCTGCGGTCGGCATGGATGTCCCTATGGTGACGACGAATGGTCCGACCAAAAAACGGTTCCTGGCACCTTTTTGCGAAGCGAAATGTCGCCAGATGCAGCCATCTGCGGCAGTGGTCAGGGGCGGGGTCGAACCGCCGACACATGGATTTTCAGTCCATTGCTCTACCAACTGAGCTACCTGACCTGGCATCCCTGACGGCGGGTTTTCTGGCCCGGACAGGTATCCCGGTTGATCGTAGTGACTGGCCCCGCAAAATGTCAATCAGGGAGCAGCCAAATGGCACGCCCGGGAATTGACATTGGCTCCAAGTGCGTTTAATGTTTGTAGTAGAAAGTCCCGGTTTTCCGGGACCGTCCCTGCCTGTTCTCCTGTTCACTTCCGTGATCTGTATCTTACACCAGGGCTTTGTTCGTGCGCCCGGTGGCACGCCCGGTTCCTGGCATCATGGAGTTGCCGGAGTCGGAAACGAAAACACTGAACGGGGGAGAATATTTCGATGAAGGCACGGCGCATTCTGTGGCATCTGGCTGATAGCATCTGCACTTTCCGGCGCAGCCGGTTCGTACCTGTCCCAGGATCTTTCCCTGTCGGGCTGACGGCATTGCTGGCCTCCGCCATGATCGGGTTGGGGATACCGGCCGCGAACGGGCAGGTAAAGTACACACCGGAACATGAAACCGTACAGCGGATGTGTGAAAAGGCCGCCAAGTTTCTGGAAGCCAACATTCCCCTTCACCGGGGAGAACTGGTACTGGCCGCCATCACCGTGGTTGAAGTCTCCAAACGCTACCACGAAACGGTTCCCGTCGATAATCCAATTGTGGTCAAGGCGATCAACGAGATCCGGATCGAAGTTGCCGACCTCATCAAAAATCTCGAAATGAATGATCCCAATATCCAACCCGACATCCGCAAGGACGGGATGTACAAGCTGTGTCTGAACATCATTTTCCTGTGCGATATCAACTACGACAAATACCGGAACGAGATTGGCCACATGGTCAATTACATGCTGTCCCAGCAACTCCCCTCCGGAGGGTACGGCTACTCCAGACCTGGCAACGGTGACACTTCACAATCTCAATACATTGGCCTGGCGCTGGCCGTATTGAAACTGCACGGGCACGAAGTCGATCCGGAACGTGCCAGGATTCTGCTGGACTGGTTTTGCAAGACCCAACTTTCGCAGGGCAACGCAAAGGGTACCTGGGCCTATCACTACCAGGATTTAACACCGTTCAATCCGTTGCCCAAACGATCCCTGCATGTCGCCGGCGCCGGCACCGTTTATCTGCTGGCCGATTTCCTGAATCTGACGCCGAGCGGAGTCCAGGGGGCCAAAAAACGGATTCAGGGCATCAATTGGGATTTGCCACCCTCGGTTCGTGAACATATTACAGACGAAAAGAAACGGGATCCGAAATCGGTGCCCCTGGCAACCTTCGACCGGGGCCTGTTGGCGCGGGTCAAAAACGAAGCCAATCAGTGGCTGGGAGCCAATTTTTCCATCGAGAATACCGACCACGAATGGACCTACTACTACATGTACGGGCTGGAACGTTATGCTTATTTCCGGGAAAAATCGGAAGGGGAAATGCCCGAGTTTCCCACCTGGTATGACATCGGCGTCGACTATCTGGAACCGATTCAGTCCCCCTCCGGCTATTGGGAGCCAACCAAAACATCGGGTGAAACCAAAAACAATGCGACTTGTCTCGCAACCCTGTTTCTCGTTCGCAGCAGCCAGTTGCTGCTGAAGGATTCGCGGATGGGCCCAGTGGTCGCCAACCGGGAGGCTTTTCAGGAAAACAAACGTATTCGGCAGGGGACAGAAGGAAACCTGATTGTCGAACAGGACACCCAGAATATGGTGGACCTGTTGAGTGCGCTGAAAGAAGACAACTCCAAAGAAAAACTGGCCGGAATGGTGTATGAGATGGCTGGTCCGCTCAAGGAATTTACCGACCGGGACAAAAAGTCCAAGGCCGAAACCGTCGGATTCCTGCGCGGACTCGTGACCGATTTTGAACCCTATCGGCGGCTGGTTGCGGTCAAGTTCCTGGCCAGCCTGCAGGACCTCGACAACGTTCCTGCGCTGTTGTACGCACTGGGTGATCCGGAAATGGAAATTGCCGTGGAGGCTCACAACGGCCTGCGGTTGATTAGCCGAAAACTGGATTCGTTTCCCATTTCGGACAAGCCGTCCGAACTGGAAATGCAGGAGCTGAAGAAGAAATGGACGGAGTGGTATCTGGGAATCAAGCCCGGGGCCAATTTGCTGGATTAAGCCGGCACAACATTGGGCGGTGCTTTTTGCGTTAATGGAGAATAGAAACCGTGAGTGACCACATATCAGTACTCGCGCCCGCGCTTGGCCGGGTGGAAACCAGGGTCAGTTCCTACGACCGGCTGAATGCTTTTGTGCTGGCGGCACTGGTCCTGCTGGGTTCGTTTGCCGCGATCCTGTTTATGCTGTGGATGAATGCCAAATCCCGGCCAATGGAGGCCACTCCAGACGCGGTGTTTATCATCGGAGATCCGGGCGAAGAAAAACCGGAAGGTATTGCGGATGATGTGCTGGAGCCGGGGGTTGAGGAATTCCCCGAGGTGGAAACGCCTCAGCTGGCTGAAGCACTGTTGGCTGTTACGTCAGCTGTTTCCTCGATTCAGGCCAGGGACGAACATGTTTCCGGCACGGCGACCCAAATGGGACGCGGGCCCGGATTGGGGTCCAGGGACGGCGGCGGCGGAGGGGG
>Ga0163150_10001677_pt1 | contig 36436 bp, 27 predicted proteins | sample OliLakLV19P2IB_FD_148628 | JGI IMG/M metagenome (GOLD analysis project Ga0163150, IMG submission 148628) | Freshwater microbial mat bacterial communities from Lake Vanda, McMurdo Dry Valleys, Antarctica - Oligotrophic Lake LV.19.P2.IB | ecosystem: Environmental > Aquatic > Freshwater > Lake >... | reverse complement strand
ATGGAGCGAGTCGCGACGTATTGGCGTGCCCCCAAGGATCGTGCCGCCCTTGCCGCTTTAGCGCCCGCCGTGCCAGGCATGCCGCTCGGCTGCAAGACGCTGCCACGAGCAGTTGCCAGGGAGAGTAACCACAAAGGACACGAAGGGCACGAAGAATACGAAGAACGCAAGGTAAGAATACGAAACGCATACGAAGAAGTTGAAACGGAAGTCGGTCACCGTGTGGAACGGTCGTCCGACTAATGTTGTGGAACGGTCTCCTGACCGTTCCACCCTCGGATGGCGTGGTCGGGAGACCACGCCATCCGAGGATGGCGACTCCATAACAATTCCGTCCGTTCCTTCTTCGTGCCCTTCGTGCCCTTCGTGCCCTTCGTGCCCTTCGTGTCCTTCGTGTCCTTTGTGGTTCCAGTATTCGTGATTTTCGCATTCGTGCTTCCAGCGTTCGAGGTTCTCCCCTGGCGGTGGACTGCATCGTGGCGCACATGGCCGTGGAAGAGGCCATGAGTGAAGTGTTGTGGCCGGTCTCCTGACCGAGCCACAACGAAGGCGCCCTTCCAAGGAATTCGCTTCCCTTCGGCCCTTGCGGTAGTGGTCATCAAATCACGCCGCGACAACGAAAACAGCTGCGCTTTTTAAAAACTGCGCGGCTCAGTCAGCGCAGGTTCCGCGCGCCAGAGGTGATGAGCGATCGTGCGAGATTTTTCGTGGTTACGTCGTCTGCTCAATCGCGCAGCGACAGGACAAGCCCAGCGGCGACAACGACTTGCCCGGCGACGGGCGGGCCGCTCAGTTTTCCTAAGTCAGCGGAAAACAGAAGCGCACGCGCACAACGCAGTTTTTTTTTCGCGCGCACACGCCAAATTGCGCGCAAAACCGCGAAAACTGGGGGCAACGTTTGGCTGCCATTGCACTTAAGTCGCGCGCAAAAGTGTGCGCAGATGCGCAAAAGTGCGCGCATTTGCGCTTTCGCTGCGCCGTGCTTGAAGTCACCAACCCGGAAGCTTACGCATCCGGCTCGCCGGCGCGGAGTACTGTCGGCGACGTGGGGAAAGTTGCCGGCGGGAATCCCCTGGGGGCCGCATTGACCGTCGCCCGAGGGGCCGGCTAGAATCGGGGGAAAGAAAGCCTCGGGGAGTAGCTTAACTTATGACGACAAAACGCTTTATCCTCAACTCGTCGCGGACCTCGAAGCAGGGGTCGCTGATCAATGTGGGGAAAGATTCGGAAGAATATAAGGCCCTGACCAACTCCATGACGATGGCAGCCGAGGACATGGCCGAAATCGGGATCGCCGAGGGGCAGAGGGTCCTGATTCGTACCGAGTTCGGCGAGGCCCCTTTCCTGTGTGAGTCCGGAAAGATCCCGCTGGGCATGATTTTCATTCCCTACGGTCCGCCAACCTGTAAACTCATGGGCGGCGACACCGACGGCACCGGAATGCCCACCTCCAAAGGCTGGGAAGTCGAAGTGGTGCCGCTCGCCTAAGTCCAATACTCCAACTGGAAATACCGATGCCGAGTCAATTCGAGAATAAGAGCCCCGAGAAGCAAAACACGGTGGATCCGACCGCCCTGCAGTTCTCGATCGACGACGACGCAGCCGGGCTGCCGGCCTGGACCGAGATCGACGAGGGACGCTACATGCCTCGCCGAGTGCGCGGCAGCTATCACGGCCGGGCCTTGGGTTGAGTGTTCACGGTTCCGACATCCAGTTTGGATGTCAGCGGCGGTTCGGATGTCAGCGGTTGCCAGGAGAAGTAGCCCGTAGCGGAATTCGTAAGAAATCCGACGGGTGAACGAGGATTCTCACGAACTCCCTTGCGAGTAACCTGGGATTTTAATGACCGACGGAATTCTCACGAATTCCGCTACAGATTAGGACCGGCGGAATTCTTACGAATTCCGCTACGGATTAGATAAACAGGAATACCATGACGCTCCAGATCATCGACAACGCCACATGTACCTTTTGCGGCTGCGTTTGCGACGATATCCAGCTCCACCACGACGAAGTTCGCATTCACAAGGCGAACAAAGCCTGCGTCCTGGGCACCGCCTGGTTCCTGAATCATACGGCCGAAAAGAAGTACCCCGACGCCCTGATCGACGGCCGGGAAGCGACGCTCGACGAGGCGATCGAGCTGACCGCCACGTTGCTGCACGCCGCCGACATGCCCCTGATCTACGGCATGAGCAACACCACGTGCGAAGCCCAGAAGCAATGCGTCGCGATGGCCGATTTGCTGGGTGGGCTGCTCGATAGCCACACCTCGTTGTGACACGGTCCAACCGAGATCGCTGCCCAGTTGGGTGGTAAGGTTACGTGTACGCTGGGCGAAGTGAAGCAGCGAGCTGACTTCATCGTCTACTGGGGGGGAAATCCGGCCGAGTGCCATCCGCGGCACTTCACCAAATACACCATCATGCAGAAGAGCAAGTTTCTGCCCCGCGGCCGCAAGGACCGCACGATGGTGTTGGTCGACATCCGCGAGACAAAAAGCGCCAAGGCCGCCGACATCTTTCTGCAAGTGCGGCCCGGCAAGGATTTTGAGCTGATCACCATCCTGCGCGCCCTGGTGAAGGGCCGCTTCGTGAGCGATGAGCAGATCGCCGAGACCGGCCTCTCTCGCGAGGCGATTGACGACCTGATCGCTCGTATGAAAGCAGCCAAGTTCGGCTGCATGTTCTTCGGCATGGGCTTGTCGATGACCCGCGGCAAGCACATGAACAGCGCTGCGCTGCTCACGTTGGCCGCCGAGATGAACGCCTTCACCAAGTTTGTCGCCATGCCCATGCGCGGCCACGGCAATGTGACCGGGGCCGACGTGATCATGCGCTGGCAAACCGGATTTCCGTTCGGCATCTCGTTCAATCGGGGTTATCCACGCTATAATCCAGGCGAGTTTTCGACGGTCGACGTGCTCGTTCGCGGCGATTGCGACGCGGCTTTCATCATCGGGGCCGATCCCGGCGCAACCATGCCGGAACCGGCCATCGAGCATTTGAAGCGAGTTCCGACCATCGTGCTCGACCCGCACGTGACGCACACGAGCAGGCTGTCGCGTGTGCATATTACGACCGCGGCGCAGGGCATCTCCGCGCCGGGGACGGCTTACCGTATGGACGAAATCCCTATGCCGCTCAAGCCGGCCCTCAAATCGCCCTACCCCACGGATGAAGAGGTCGTGCGCCGCATCAACGAAGCGATCGCCAACAAGCCGTTCTGGTTGCCGGACGGAAGCCAGCCACAGATGATTAACTTGCAGGGATAGGCAATGCTGCGCATCACCGGCGGCAAAGTCTACGACCCCGCCCATGGCATTGATGGAGTGGTCAAGGACCTCTTCGTCGACGATCACGGTCGCTTCACAAGCAGCGTCGAAGGCGGTCGCACGATCGACGCGACGGGCATGATTGTCTTTCCCGGCGGTGTCGACGTACACACCCACGTGGCCGGCGGCGCGATCAATTTCGCACGGGCCATGACGCCGGAAGATCATCGCCGCACGCAAGCGTTCATCCGCACCAAGACGCGACGTAGCGGCCTGGGCGGCATGGCGCCCACCACTTTCGCCACCGGCTACCTCTACGCGGGCATGGGTTGGACGACGGTGAACGAAGCCGCCGTACCGGTCCTTTCCGCGCGGCATACGCACGAGGAACTGGCCGACATCCCGATCGTCGACAAGACGTCGTTGACGCTGATGGCTAACAACGAAATCATGCTCGACCAGATGGAGAAGGGCGAGTTCGAGCGGGCCAAGCAGGTCGTGGCGTGGTATTTGTGGGCGGCGAAATCCTACGGCATCAAGGCCGTCAATCCGGGCGGAGTCGCGGCCTGGAAATGGGGCAAGGATGCCAAGCAGCTTTCGTCGCCGATCGAAGGCTACAGCAAACTCACGCCCGGCGTCATCATCACGCAGTTGGCGCGGATTTGCGACGAGCTGAATCTGCCCCACCCCATGCACCTGCACTGCAACAACTTGGGCGTGCCGGGAAACATCTCCACCACGCTCGAAACGCTCAAGCACCTCGAAGGGCAGCGCGCCCACATTGCCCATTCGCAATATCACGCCTACGGCGGGGATGGTTGGGAGACGATTTGTTCCGAAACCGTTCAGTTGGCCGAGTATTTCAACAGCCATCCGGGCATTACCACGGACGCAGGCGCCGTCGTGTTTGGAAACACGATTACCATCACGGCCGACGGGCCATGGCAGCACCTGCTCTATAAGCTGACGGGACGTAAGTGGGGTAACCTCGACGTCGAGAATGAAACTGGCTGCGGCATCGTTCCCTACACGTATCGGCCCAGCAATCTCGTCAACGCCGTGCAATGGGCAGCCGGGTTAGAGCTGCTGCTCCTGATTCGCGACCCGTGGCAGGTTTTTCTTTCGACCGATCATCCCAATGGCGGCTGCTTCTGGCGATATCCGGAAATCATCGAGCTCTTGATGTGCGCCGACGTGCGTAAGGAATGTCTCAAGGCCATTCCGGACCGGGTGAAGAGCAAGATCACGCTGGCGGAAATCGATCGCGAGTACACCCTCGGCGAGATCGCCATCGCCATGTCGGCCGGACCGGCCAGAGCGCTGGGCCTGGCGCGGAAGGGAAACCTAGGAATCGGCAGCGACGCCGACCTGGTCATCTACGAAGAGGACACCAACATCCAGAAAATGTTTGGGCATCCCCGCTATGTAATCAAAGCCGGCGAGGTCGTCATCGAGGACGGCGACATCCGCGAAGCGCCGCAGGGACGCGAGTATCTCGTCAAGCCGGCCTGCGATCCGGGCACCGACGAGTTCATGCGTCCGTTGTTCGAGGATTGTTACACGATGTCGTTCGAGAACTATCCCGTCGAACTCGAACGGATCGAACACCCAGAGATCCGAGATTGCAGTGAGGCGACCGGGAAATAGGCGACCGCGAGATAACTGTCCGCGACTACTTGCCATTCAGACTCTGCCACGCGCCATGCCCACGACTTTTCACCTCAAGCGGCAACCGACGGTTCCCCTGGAAGCCGAAGTGTTGTCCCCGGATATCTTGGGCGAACTGTCAAACTCGGAGATACGCGCACTGACGGTCTACCACGGCAAGCGACAGCTTCCACTGGGTGACTTCTTCGACGTCGAGGGGGAACGCAGCACGAACCTACTGCTGCGCGGCGATCTCAACAAAGTCCGCTGGATCGGCAGGGCCATGTCCAAGGGGACAATCACCGTGCGCGGCTCGGTCGGCATGCATCTAGGCGCCTACATGACCGGCGGACGAATCGTTGTGCATGGGAACGCCAGCGATTGGATCGGCGCGGAAATGAAGAACGGCTTTATCCACGTACACGGCAATGCCGGCGGCCAGGTTGGCGCGGCGTACCGCGGCTCGCTCGCGGGCATGAAGAACGGCATGATCGTGATCGATGGATCGGCCGGACTCGAGGTCGGCATGCGGATGCGGCGCGGGACGATCGTGGTGGGAGGGCCTGCCCGAGATTTTACCGGCTTGCAAATGAAAGGGGGCACCATTGTCTTGCTGGCCGGCGCGGAGATTCGTACCGGCGCTTGGATGAATCGCGGCACGATCATTTCCATGAAGCCGCTGCCGTTGATGCCCACCTTCATTTCCAGCGGCGCCGCCACGCCCACGTTTCTGCCGGTGTACGCCCAATTCCTGAAACCGCTCGGCATTCACCTGCCCTTCAGGGCCGCGGAAGGGGCCTATCGCCTCTATTCGGGCGACTTGTCCGTCTCGGACAAAGGCGAAATTCTCGTCTGGCAACCGGCGTTGTGAAGTCTGCCTGCCTGGAGCATGCACACCACCGCAATCGCTCCTGCTCGATCCCGCGTCAAGATTGTTGCCAGCAACTGCCGCCCCGCTGGGGCTTCCAACAAAGTGTGCAAACCGCCAACCCACGGATCACGCCGTGATCTGTTATCCGACGCCACTTCGGGGGTACGGTACGCTTTCTGCCCGCGCAATTCTCGATTCGCCTCCGCAAACTGCTCCATTCGACGCCGCGAGCGTCTTGATAAGAGATCCCGCTCACGGGGAATGAATCCGCCTTCGTTCTTGGGTCGACCGGTTGTGCAGAAACCACTCGGCAAGCGGGACCTACGGTTCGTTACCGCGACGGCCGACGAACACCGCAATCAGCAACAGCCCTACTGAGCCCGCGTCGACGACCGCCCCGAGCACTCCGACGATCCCCATCATTTGCGCGTACTGTGCGACATCCTGGTTGCCGGCGCGGTTGGCGTGTGCTTGCATCAATAGGGTTTGGGCGAAAGCAGTTCCTAGCGATGCGGCCGCCATGAGGCACACCGCGAGTATCGTCAATAGCGCGGGCAGTCGGCACTTGCGGAAATAGATTAGCGCCAGGACGAACCCCAGTGCGCAGGCAAGCAGCGTGGGGATCCTGTAGGCAAGTTGGCTGACCAGAAACTGTACGGTGTTGTGTTCCATGCCGTGCTCCAGTCGCTCGTTAGATCGGTCACTTCTGCCCGTAAAACACGCGCTCGACGTTGCCACGTAGCGTCTCACGCCCCAGCGCCACGGCCCGCTCTTCGCTCCAGCCGCGGTCGATGCAGTAGCGCTGGGCCAGGATCTTGGCCAGGATCCGTTTGTACATAGCGAACTTGGGCAGCGCGAACTCCAGCTTGTACATGTCGCTGTAGTAGGCGATCTGCTTGGTGCGCGGCACGGCCTCGAGCCGGGCCGCCGCGTCGTGTTCGATGAACGTGGGCGTGTTCGAGTACCACCAGTGCCCGTGCGTGACGACGTTGGGAAAGATCCAACTGTAGCTGGCCAGCTCCTGGTTGGTAACGCTGGCGAGCACCGAAATCGGAAACACGACCTGCGGAAAGGCGTTGAACAATTCGCGATATTGAATGAGGGACACGCGGCTGTCGTACAGGTCTTGTCCCTGATAGACGCCGGCCGGATAGACCGCGCGATTGACGCCGATCATCAGATCGAAGGGGAGCTCGAACTCGGCACAGTATTCGGCCAGCGTCCAGAAGACGAAGTTGCTCACGCGGCGCCGCTGGTCGTCGTCGGCAGCAGTGCCCGAGCGCAACACGGCCTGAATTGCGGCATCGGCTTCGCGAGGATCGACCTTGCAGGGACTGAAATCCGGCGGCAGCGAGATTGCACAGGCCCGTGCGCCGTGCGAGGTAAAGTGCTGAAAGAGCGTGCCGATCGCGGTGCGTAGGGTCGATGCGTCGCGGACCGTCGTCGCAGAGGCTTTTTCCAATCGCTGGCGAACCGTCTCCTTGCCCAGGTGAAACACCAGGTCGTCCGTGCGCAGGCAGGGGACGTAGACCTGCGTATCGAATCCTTCGAGCGGATCGTCGAAGTCGTTGGTCAGAAACACGGCTTCAAGCTTCGTCTGCGCGAGGACCTGCCGCGACCAATCGGGCTGCCGCATCTTCGTCACGGCCGTGTCGTAGAGTTGCTCCCAGTTCGCCGGCGTGAGGTACTCGTCGGTGAAGCCAAAGAATCGCTGCGCGATCTCGATCAGCCAACTGTATTGGATCGTGTTGTCCAAGGGCGCGAGCCGCTCAACCAGCCGGCCGACCTTCTCCTTTGGGTCCAGGCCGGGTTCCTCGATGCGCTCCTTGGCCATGCCGGCCGAATGGGCCAGCTCGGTGTAGTAGTGGTAACCCAGGATGTCGGCCAGCGTCGAGGCGGCCGGCGCGTGCGGGTTGATGTGCGTGTGCGGGTCGATCAGCGTCAGGGCGTCGAGCTCGTCGAACAGCCGGGTGCGTAGGGCTTGGGACATGGGCGTGGCGATGGTTACCTAGGGTGAGCGGGATGTGCGGGTTCGCCGGTCGAATGGTACGACACCCAGACTTTCTTGACACTCCACCGGGCGGCTGATGTAATTGACGGCAGACCCACCTTGGCTCCTGCGTTTTGGGCCGTCCGCTGTGGCGTCCCGACGACGACTTGCCCACGGAGCTTACCAAACCATGCGGCGTTTTTCGATCCTCAGCGTGCTGGCCGGCCTGTTTTTGGCCGTGGCGAGTGCGCGCGCCGCCGACGAAACGGCCCCCAAGCCGGGCACCGCCAAGGTCGACTTCGAGAAGGACATCCGCCCGATCTTCTCGCGAAGTTGCTATTCGTGCCACGGAGAGGACAAAGCCGAGGGCGGACTGCGGCTGGACCGAAAAGTCGACGCCACCCGCGGCGGCGACTCGGGCCCCGCCTTTGCGGCCGGAAAGAGCACCGAGAGCCGGCTGATCGGCTACGTGACCGGCGAAAACGACGACGGAACCATCATGCCGCCCGAAGGGCAACGGCTCTCGGCTGAAGAGATCTCCCGATTGCGAACGTGGATCGACCAGGGCGCGGCATGGCCCGCCGGTAGCGATGGGGCCAAGCGCGGCGCGGACCATTGGTCGTTCCAGCCGGTGAAGCACGTCGAACCGCCCGCAGTGAAGCGGCGAGATTGGGTCCGCAACGGCATTGACGCGTTTGTTCTCGCGAAGCTTGAAACGCTGGGTCTTGCGCCGTCGGCCGAGGCCGACCGGGCCACGCTCATTCGCCGACTGTCGATGGACCTGTTGGGTTTGCCGCCATCACCGGCTGACGTCACTGAATTTGTCTCCGACGCGCGGCCCGACGCTTACGCGCGGCTCGTCGATCGGCTGCTGGCTTCGCCCCATTACGGCGAGCGTTGGGGGCGGCACTGGCTCGATCTGGCCCGTTACGCCGATAGCGACGGCTACGAGAAGGACACGCCGCGGCCCCATGCCTGGCGCTACCGCCATTGGGTCATCGACGCGCTGAATTGCGACTTGCCGTTCGACCAGTTCACGATCGAACAATTGGCCGGCGATCTGCTTCCCGATGCGACCTCCGAACAACGTGTGGCGACGGGCTTTCACCGCAATACGCTCTTGAACAAAGAAGGGGGCGCCGACCAGGAAGAATTCCGCGTGGCCGCGACAATCGACCGCGTGAGCACGACCGGCACGGTCTGGTTGGGGCTGACCGTCGGCTGCGCACAATGCCATACGCACAAGTACGACCCGATCGCACATCGCGAGTTCTACGGGATGTACGCATTCTTCAACAGCTTGCAGGATGCTGACATCGCCGCGCCGCTGCCGGGTCAGGTGGATGTCTATCGAACGGCAAAAAAAACTTTCGATGAGCACCATGCCCCGCTGGCCGACGCCCTCGGGAGGTTCGAGCACGAGCAACTGCCTGCGCGGCTAACGGCATGGGAACGCTCGCAAGCGGCCGGAACGAGCGTGCCTTGGAACCTATTCTCGCTCCTGGCCGCGGTCCCCGATGCACAGCGCAGCCCGCAACTTCGCGCGGCGCTGTTGGAAGTGTACGCGAAGTTCGATCCCGAGTTTAGCAAGCTCATGCAAGCGGTTGAGAATCACAAGAAACGAGCTCCGGTTGACCCCGAGAAGTCCGTCAAAGCGCAATCGCTGGCCGAACTGGCCAAGTCGCGGACGACGCATCTGCTGGTACGCGGCGATTTCCTGCGTCCAGGCGAGGAGATTGCGGCCCACACGCTCGAAGTGCTGCACCCGCTCAAAGTCCGCGGCGAGCGTCCCGATCGGCTCGACCTGGCCCGTTGGCTGGTGGATCCGGCCAATCCGCTCACGGCGCGGGTGACCGTGAATCGCATGTGGCAGCGATATTTTGGCCGAGGTCTGGTGCCGACGAGCAACGATTTTGGCACGCAAGGCGAAAAGCCGTCGCACCCCGAGCTGCTCGATTGGTTGGCCGGCGAGCTGGTGACCCGCGCGTGGAGCCAGAAGGCGATGCACCGGCTGATCGTCAATTCGGCCACGTATCGGCAGTCGTCGCACACGACGCCGGCGATGTTGGATCGCGACGCCTACAACACGCTCTTGGCGCGGCAAAGCCGTGTGCGCGTCGAGGCCGAAATCGTCCGCGATCTTGCCCTGGCCGCCAGCGGACTGTTGAACCCGGCGATTGGTGGCCAGAGCGTTCGTCCGGAGCAGCCGGCTGGCGTGGCCGAGCTGGGATATTCTGGCAGCGTCAAATGGGCGACTAGCAAAGGGGCTGACCGTCATCGCCGCGGCATGTACACGTTCTTTCAGCGGACGGTGCCTTATCCCATGCTGATGACGTTCGACGCCCCCGACTCGAACGCGACCTGCACGCGCCGCGAACGCTCCAACACTCCGCTGCAAGCGCTGACGCTATTGAACGACCCGGTTTTTGTCGAATGTGCCCGTGTGCTGGCTCGCCGCATTGTCAAAGAAGTCCCCACGCCCGCGGTGGACACGGTTGCGGCCGCCGATGTTGCGCCAAGCGGCAGTAGTTCAAGCGGACGTGGTTCGAGCGGCGAAACCTTGAACCGCGACGACGCTCCCAGCGCGGATCCGGCAATCGTAGAACGACGCGTGCAGCATGCCGTGGCACTGTGCCTGGCACGCGAGCCGAGCGCGACGGAATTGTCGGACCTGTGCCGACTGTATCGGTCTCAATTGGAGCAGTGCCGAGAAGATCCCCAAGCGGCGGCCAAGCTCATCGGCAAGCAGAAGCCGGCCGAGGGCGTGGAGCCCGCCGAGCAAGCCGCCTGGATCGTGGTGGGCCGGACGCTCATGAACCTGGACGAGTTTATCACGCGGGAGTGACTGGGGGACGGGCGTCCCGCCCGTCATGAGCAAAATGCAAACTCAATCAGGCAATTCATGGCGGGCGAGACGCCCGCCCCCCAAAGCCTTCCCCTAGTAAGCCCTTTCCTACTATTGAGTCTTGAATCTATGGATCCACGCAAAACGGCCATTCTGCAAGCGCGGCGTGAGTTTCTCACGACGTTCGCCGGCGGCGCGGGGGGCTTGGCACTGTTGTCGCTGCTGAAGTCCGAGGGTCTCGTGTCGGAAGCCGCGGCGGCCGACGCATCCCTTCCAGCCGGCTTGCCCGACGCCAATCCGCTGGCGCTGCGTCCGCCGCACTTCGCGCCGAAGGCCAAGAGCTGCATCTTCATCTTTCTGGAAGGCGCGCCCAGCCAGCTCGATCTATTCGACCCCAAGCCCAAGCTCAACGAGCTGCACGGTCAGAAGCTGCCCGACTCGATGACCGAGAAGGTCCGCTTCGCCTTCATTCAGAAGGAAACGGCCGTGCTGATGGGCTCGCCGCGCAAGTGGGCCAAGCACGGCCAGTGCGGAATGGATATGTCCGACCTGCTGCCCAACCTGGCCACCTGCGCCGACGACATGGCGCTCGTGCGTTCGATGCACACCGAGGCGTTCAATCACCATCCCGGCCAGTTGCTGATGAACACTGGCGTGCCGCTGTTCGGGCGGCCCAGCATCGGATCGTGGCTGAACTACGGGCTAGGGAGCGCGTCGACGGATCTGCCCGGCTACGTCGTGCTCACCGCCGGCCGCGGCACCAGCGGCGGGGCATCGAACTGGTCGAGCGGCTTTTTGCCGTCGACGTACCAGGGCGTCATGTTCCGCAACCAGGGCGAGCCGGTGTTGAATCTCGACAATCCTCAAGGGCTGTCGCGGCGGATGCAGCGCGAGAGCCTCGACACGTTGGCCCGGCTCAACCACGAGCGCTACTTGCAAAATGGCGATCCGGAAATCGCCAGCCGCATCGCGGCCTATGAGCTGGCCTTTCGCATGCAGGCCGCGGCGCCCGAATTGATTGACCTCGCGGGCGAATCCGCCCAGACGCTGGCCGACTACGGTGTCGGTCGTCGCGAGCCGCCTGGCACCGAGAGACTTCGCGGGGCGGGGCCGGGCGTGTTTCACGCGTTTTCGACCAATTGCCTGTTGGCGCGGCGGCTGGTCGAGCGGGGCGTGCGGTACGTGAATCTGTACCATGCTTCGTGGGACCATCACAACAATATCAATAACGAACTGGCCTATAGCTGCCAGATGGCAGACCAGCCCGTGGCCGCATTGCTCAAGGACCTCAAGCAGCGTGGGTTGTTGGATTCAACGCTGGTCGTGTGGGCTGGCGAGTTTGGGCGCACGCCGCTGGCCGAAAACCGAGTGGGCGATAAATCACCCAATAAGGGCCGCGACCACCATCCATTCGCCTTCAGCATCTGGATGGCGGGGGGCGGCATCAAGGGCGGACAGACCATTGGCAAGACCGACGACATCGGCTGGAACATCGTCGACGAGCCGGTCCACATCAACGACTTTCACGCCACGCTCTTGCACCTCTTTGGGTTAGACCATCTGAAGCTGACGCACCGCTTCCAGGGACGCAACTTCCGCCTGACCGACGTGGCGGGCAAAGTGGTGACGAAGCTGCTGGCGTAGTTTCCGGACGAAATGCCGAGAAATGAACCAGGGTGCATACAAGCCCGACGCGCAAGCGAGGGACACTAGGGCTGTGTCAAACCTTCGTTTGCGGGTAGCGGAACTCGTGAGAGTTCCGTATTGCCCTGATTCTGTCGCGAACATCAGAAGTCTCACGACTTCTGCTACCCAAAATCTTAGCCTTGACGCTGCACTAGCTAAAGTCCCTCGCTTGCGCGTCGGGCTCGTAGTGCTCCTGAGAACCGCGGGCTGACGACAGCAGGTCAATCGTCACGAACAAGTAATCGCCTGCCTACGCTCCTGGCTGCTTTCCTGTGCCGCCGGGCGCCGTTTGCTCGGCATCCTTGTCCAACTTCTTATTGCCCCGTGGCCCGGCCGCCGCGCGGGGCGTGGCTTTTTTCGACAGCGCCGTGAGGGGCTTGGACAGCTTCACGGTGAGCTCGCCGGCTGTGACCTGGGCGGGTTGGCCGTTCTGGGCCGGCTGAACGATGTTGCCCTTCACCGCGACTTCGTCGCCTTGTTGCACGAACGTGGGGTCGGAGACGTCGACGTTGATCTTCGCATCCGTCGCGAGCGTGATCTTCAATCCCGCGGTCGCGCCGGGCGCGGCGACGAGTAGTTGACCGTTCTTGATGCTGCGAATCTGACCGACCACGATGAACTTGCCGCCTTCGTTTTTCACCTTCTTCTTGGGCTTTTCATTCGCCGCGGCCGCCGGATCATCGCGCATGACGCCTGCTCGCACGGTGTCCGATAGCGACACGATCTCCAGCTCCGACACGTCGCCTTGGGCGTTCCCGTGATTGTCGAAGTCGCCGCTCAACCGTACGTAAAGTCCCGTCCGCAGGAAGGCGGGTTCGGCCGTGCCCGTGCATTGCACCTTGGTGTGTCGCGGATCGACCTTCACCAGGTACTGTTCTTGTTTGTCGTTGGACACTTGCAGAATGGCGCCACGCATCTGTTGCAGCGTGCCGGAGAACTCGATCGGCACGGCCATGGGTTGCTGCGGGCCTTGCCTGCCGGGCGCGGCGCCGCTGCGGCCAGCCCCATAAAGGCCGCCTTTATTCGGCGCAGCCTTGTTCGTTGACGGTTTGAGCTGCCCTTGGGCTGACGATGTGCGAATTACCGCGACGACGCAACACGCAACTACCAACGCGCAGAACCAACGGTGTCGAGGCGACATGATTGGTGACCCTCCTCTTGGCCCAAGTGCTACTTCGGTACCCGACTATCACGATAGCCGTTCGCTGCCCGAATGGCCACAAGTTTGCCCGGGAAAGGCCTGTGATAGGTGCCACACGGATCGTATCTCTGGCTTGCATGCCCGTGGTGCGGCACTTAGACTTGGCCGCCATAGTGCCGCGAAGGCGTTTCGCGCGCCGCGGTCGCCCAGCCATCAATCCGAGCGCAGCGCCCTATGGAAGACTCAGTCCGGCGACCCTCGCCCGAGACGCCCGCCGGCCCCGATTTGCGCCCGGATGAAAAGGTCTTTCTTGCCGAGCACTCGCTGAAACGCCCCCTGAGAACGCTGGACGTTTGGGCGTTGGGCGTGGGCGTGGTCATCACGGGCGAGTACTTCGGCTGGAACCTGGGGCTGAAGGACAATGGCCCCGTGGCGATGCTCATCGCGTCGCTGATCGTGTGCCTGTTGTATCTCACGTGGGTGCTGGCCCTGTCGGAGCTCTCGGTGGCGATGCCGTTTGCCGGCGGCCCGCTGGCCTTTGGTCGCCGCGCGGTCGAGCCCTCGTTGGGATTCGTGATGGGCTGGTCGATGTATTTGGAGTGCCAGTTCGCCACCATCGCCACGGCCCTGGCCACGGGTGGGTACATCTCATTTTTGGTCAATCCCGCCGAGCCCAGCGAGACGGTCCGAGTATGGGCCGCCTTGGGCACCGTGGTCGTGTTCTTGGTGCTGCACCTGTGGGGCGTCAAAGAGCAGTCGAAGTTCATGCTCTGGATGACCTACGGCGCGATCCTGGGGTTGGTGATCTTTTGGTGTGCCGCGTCTACGCACTTTTCCTGGGAGCGGGTGTGGACCACTCCGCCATTGCCCGCGGACAAAGGTTGGAAATCGGTCCTCGACGCCGTGCCCTACGCCCTGTGGTGGTTGGTGATCATCGAAACGGTGGCGTTGGCGGCCGAGGAAGCTCACGAGCCGCACCGCACCATCCCGCGGGGACTGGTCTGGGCGCAACTGACGCTGGTCGTGCTGGTGGTGCTCACGTGGTTCTTTGCTTGCGGGGCGATGGACTCGCAAGAGCTGTCGAAGGTTGACTATCCGCTGGCCAAGGTCATCAGCTCGATCCCGATTGGCCGCTTTCCGGTGCTCGTTTACGGCTTCGGCGGCATCGCCTTTTTCGGCATGATCGCCAGCTACCACGGCATGGTTTACGGCACGAGTCGCCAGGCCTTTGCCCTGGGACGTGCCGGATACTTGCCGGCCTGGTTGGGCAAGGTTCACCCCACGCGCCGGACGCCGGCCGCGGCCCTGGTGGCCAGCAGCTTGATTACGGCCGGGTTCGTCGTGGGGACGTTGCGGTTCAAGGACGCCATCAACCTGGCCGTGCTCGTGTCGACGCTGACGGCTTTGGTTTGGTATATCCTGGCGATGGGCTGCCTGTTCGTGTTGCGCAAACGCGAGCCCGAACTGTTTAGCCGCTACCAGGCGCCCGTCTATCGCACGCTGCCGATCGCGGTCGTGCTGCTGTCGGCCTTCGCGGCTTACGTGTACGCCGGCATCAACGTGCAGGTCATCATTCCGACGGTGCTCTTATACGCCTTGGGCCTGGGATATTTCTGGTTCTGGGCGCATCCAAGGCTGCAAACCGCGGCGCCCGAGGAACTATTTGCCCGCGAAAGGGTTTCTCCGCGCCAGGACCCCGCCGAGGGGGCAACGCCATGAATCGCGACTCATTGGGCCAGGATCGGGCTCCCAGGGCGAATGGCCGAAAGTACGAGTTTCTGGAGCGGATTACGGCCGTTGTATTAGCGATCATTACCGCTTCACTGGCGTGGATGTTGCTCGCAGGCAGCGAGGTTGCGTGGGTGCGTTTGTTCGCTGAGAAATGGGAAGTGGCGGTGATTCTGGGGCTGTTCACAACGGCCCTGGTGCTGGTGAGCGTGCTGGCGCTGCTGAAAAGCCGGGACTGAATCGTCACCGAACGCAATTCGGTGTTTCGGCTCAGGTCGACTCGGCTCAGTGCGCAAAAAAACCGGACTCTGTCCTCAATGTGAGGCCAGGTCCGGTTCAATGCTCACGTCGCGAGAGCCCAAAAGTGACAGGACGATTGGGGCTCGTCACGCGGCAGGCTGGGCTAGTCGTCCCAACGTAGTTTCAACATTCGTTATTGTCGACAACATTCGTTATTGTCGACAACCGTCCGTCCCGATTACTTGGCGGCAGCCGGAGCGGGGGCAGCCGGAGCCGGGGGAGCAGCCTCGGTCGCTGCGGCGGGAGCCTCAGTAGCGCCCTCGCAACCACCATGGCAAGCCGGAGCGGGCGTTCCGCAGCAAGCCGGAGCGGCATGGCAGCCACAGCAGCGAGCGGCGCGGGCAGCACGCATGCGAGCCAACAGGCCACAGCACTTCTTGGCATGGCAGCCGCCGCAATCGCCACTGCAAGCACCATTGCAACCGCCGCCACAATCACTGGCAGCCGAGCAATCGCAGCCGTTGCAGCCACCACAGCGGTGACGAGCCTGAGCCTTGTTGTCGGCGCCCACGAGGGTGATGCCGATGATCGCGAAGAAGATCGCGACGCCAAAGAACATTGCACGATTCATACTCAAATCCTCCCACTAAACAGGTACCGTACCGAAAGGGATCCATTTCACGATGCCGTCATCCTCGCTCTCCATCCCCCCTCGTGACGGCCCTCAAAAGGGGTGGGACCTTCGGTCAGTTGCTCCGTGCGTCGATACTCGCTATCGCACCCTGTCAGCGCGACTTTGCGGGTTAAATACTTTACACGGGATGACGCAGGCTAGGTCGCTTAAGGTAACACTGCTGGTCCTGTTGTCAAGGATCAAGCAGGTAGGACAAAGATTCTGGATAGAGACGGGGTTCTGGGTGTGCTGCGGTGATTGTCCCTATACCCTAGGTCAGAATCAACCCGTTGCGGCCGTGCAACCGCGCAAAAAAAAACCGGCCGCCAGTTCTTGACTGACAGCCGGATTTGGATGCAACGTAAGTCGTTTTATACGAATGGCTTGCTGGAGGTGGTCTGGTTCTGTCTAGCCATCAACTTTTCAGAACTTTTTTCGGCCATTGTGTCACGAAGGGCTTGCGGACACTTAGCCGTCGCTGCCGAGCCTGCTAGCAGACTTGGACGACCGAGTTCGTGCCGCTAGCTGCTAGCAGTCCTAGCAGTGCCTCGAGCGGCTACTGCTTGCGGGTCTTTTCCGCCGGATTGGTCGTTTCTGGCTTCGCGGCTTGCTGGGCGCCGGCGTTAGCGCGGCGCTGCATTTCCTCGTCGGCCAGCCGCTGATTGCGGATAAAATCCGCGCCATTCTCGAAGTTGAGTATCACAGGAAGCTTATCTTCGGGCGATAGCTTCGTAGCCATGCCAGCAATCCGCCAGCCCTGCGGCTCGCGGCGGAGCATCCAGACAATCTCGTGCGAGCTCGATTGACCGTCATCACCCAGGTCGGTCCAAACGCTGGCCACGTGCGCGCCTCCCTCGGCGATCATTTCCACATCACCCACCTTAAAGCTGGCCGTATCGCTTCCAGTCGGAGCGACAACTAAATCGTGCTTTTCGGTTTCCGTGCGGGCCAGATCCGTGAGCATGTCGGCGGCCTTGGCATCGTCGCCGGTGCGGACCGCTTCGAGGAAGTCGAACAGGGCCTTATCGGGTCCGGGCACCTTGGCGGCCGTCTTATCCGCAGAGGCCTGCTGCTCGTTGTCCGAGCTTCCACCGCTGCAACCACAGGTGGTGAGCGCGCCGATCACGAGAATTCCAAACTTCCAGCCTGCGTGCCGCATCCGTGCGTCTCCGACAAGGGGAACTGATGTGCAATGAACCATCTGCAAAGAACGATGGACGAACGAACGCGCGGTTCCCTATCGACAAGCGTTGCCGAACGACTTGCGTTGGGCATCCAACATTTCGCGGGCGGGGAGTCTCGCACGAACGGCGAAATGGGTCAAGGCGAGCGCAGCCAGTTTTGGCGCGTGCTAGCAGGTTCATAGTCGGCGGGTGTAAGTCGCACTGTGTGCATCCGGCCTTCAGATAACGGACCGAGCACGTGAGCGATGGCATTTGGGTGCCCCGGAGGGGCAGAAGCGATTAGCACCCCTAACTCAACCTTCCGTTGGCAGCACCAGTCTTCGTTTTCGCATGCGTCCGAAGTGTTCAGTTGGAGGGGGCATCATGACCGTCATTCCCGCGCAGGCGGGAATCCAGCGAACCGCAGCACGGCCCTGCACGATCAGGCCCACAGCTCGGGTTCGAATCGGGAAGCGCATTCGCGTCCATTCGCGCGTATTCGCGGTTTAAGAATTCAACCGCGAATGGACGCGAATGCACGCGAATGTTCGAGCGGGGCTCAGACGCCCTTGGATTTACAAGGGGACAGTCGATTTCTCCCGCCGTGGACGTGTCGCCGCTGTGCGGCTTGACGACGAGCGCGGGGCGGACCTAGTCCTACGACCCCCTCGGAACATAGCGGGCGCAATCCGGCCCCACGGCTCGCGCCGTGGGCTAGCATGTTTCGCCCCTGGCGGGGCTGGGATTCGTTGAATGTTGCGATTCGAGAGGCGCGAAACGATGCGTTTGGCGCACTCTAAAGTTCCCGCAGCAATCCTAATTTTTCCAGTTTGCCCAAATTTGGTGGCTGTCACTTTTTCTTCACCCGTTGCCCAAATTGCGACTTGCGCGAATCGTCGACAATCATGCGGCACGAAAAAAACTCGCCTTGCGATACCTTGAACCGTTAGGTATAAGCCCCGCCATGACTGCCGCACGGACTAACCCGGACTTCGTCAATGGTGTGCCCGAGCTGCTGGCGCTACAACTGCTAGCTCGTCGCCCGATGTATGGATACGAGTTGGTGCGGGCCATTGAAACTTCGACGGGACAGGACCTGGAATTCGGCGAGGGCTGCATTTATCCCGTGCTGCACCGGCTCGAGCAGCAGGGCGCTTTGGAAAGTCGGCGCGAGAGCGTGAATGGGCGCAGCCGCGTGGTTTATCGGGCGACGCCGGGCGGCCGCAAGAAATTGGCCGTGTCGACCGCCGCCTGGCGGCAGGTCGTGCGGGCAGTCGACCAGGTGTTGCGAGGAGACGTTCTGCAAGGAGATCAGGATGGACAACCGGCAGTTGCTTGAGCGACTCGCGCGCGAAATGCAGCGGCGCGGGCTGCCCGCCTCGTACATCCAGCGTTATGTCGACGAGTTGGGGGATCACATTCACGACTCTGTAGAAGAAAGGACGCATGCCATGAGCAAGGACGCTCACGGTTCGACGGACCTGACGGCGCGTATTGGCGATCCCATCCGTCTGGCGCAGGTCGCCGCGGCCGAGTATCGCAAGGCCAACTTCTGGGGGCGGCACCCGATCCTTACATTCTTGCTGGCGCCAATTCCACTAGTCGTCGTAGTCTGGATCGCGATGTTCGCGGCGGGCATGTTGACGATGTATGGAAGGAATGAAGGGGGCGACGGCGCCGATTCGTGGCCGATTCCCCTGATCTGGACGTCGATCGTCTGGTTTCGAGTCGCGTCGGTGATCCCGCCGGCACTGGTGGCCCTATTACTTTGCTATCTGGCCCGTCGCGGCGGACTGAGTTGGCGATGGTCGTTGGCGGCCTGCCTGCTCGTCGCGGTCATCGCGGGTTTGTTCCGCGGTCAATTGGAACTGCCGCGGGCGATGAGCAAGGGTCAGTTGATGTTAGGTTTCGGATTTGGGCTGGCGGGCTGGTTTCAGCAGTTGCTGCAATTCTCACTGCCACTGGCTACCGGATTAGGCTTTGCCTGGTGGATGGCGCAGCGGCACACAGTGAGTCCATCGGCCCAGACGACGGACACCGTGGAAGGCTTCCGCCAGGCGGCGTAGTGGACTTGTCTGATCGGATGCACCAACCCGACGCACAAAATCTGGGGTTGAGATAGCACATCAGGGTGGCACGTCCCTGAGGAACGAAGGGCGTGGTCTTCGTGATGCACCACGCCCTTTGCTACCTGTCCGCTCGCGCGAAGCGATCTTGACCCTCCTGGGACGCCTTCTTATACTCCGCCGCCTGCGAAACCTCTTTAGGCGGGCCGAATCGTGTCCGCAATGGTTCGTTCGAACTACGGTTTAGGGAGAGACCACGATGACTGGGACGGAACCCCAACTGCCTGCGCCGCACGCGCCCAAGTGGAAGCGACGACTCCTGCTGCTGGCCGGATCCGTGGCCGTGGTGGTCATGTGCATGGTCGTACGCAGCTTCTGGGGGCCCGCAGGCGCCAATGCCGAAGCGCAGCGCGGTAAGGCCGCCCCGCCCGCCGAGGAAGCGACCGCGGCCGATTCGCCCGCCGAACCGAAGCACGACGTCGCGGCGATTGTCAATCGCGAGAAGATCACGCGCGACGACCTGGCCCGCGATTGCATCATGCACTACGGCAAGGACGTGCTCGAAAGTCTCGTCAATAAACACCTGATCGCCGAGCAATGCCGGGAGCGCAGTGTCGTCGTCTCCCGCCAGGAAGTCGACGCTGAAATCGACCGCATGGCGGAGCGTTTTGGCCTGCCGAGGGATCAGTGGTTGAAGATGCTTAAGGAAGAACGCGGCATCGCCCCCGAGCAATACGCCCGCGACATCATCTGGCCGACCGTTGCCTTGCGCAAACTGGCGGCCTCGCGCGTCGAGCCATCCAAGCAAGAGATCCAAGCCGCCTACGAGACGCAGTTTGGTCCGGCCGTGCAGGTTCGACTCATCGCCTGCGCCAATTTGGAGAAGGCCCATGCCGTGCAGGCCAAAGCCCTGAAGAAGCCCGAAGACTTCGGCACGCTAGCCAAGCAAGAATCGGAAGATCTCAACAGCGCCAGCGCCAAGGGGATCATCCAACCGATCCGCAAGCACTTGGGTGACCCCAAGCTCGAACAGGTCGCCTTTGCCATGCGGACGGGCGAGATCTCCGAAGTGATCGCCGTGCAGGGGCAATATGTGATTCTCAGGTGCGAGGCGCACCTGCCGGCACAGCCCGTGCCGATGGCGACCGTCGAAAAAACGCTCATCGAAGCGGTCCGCGACAAGAAGCTAAGGCTCGTGGCCGAGAAAGTGTTCGATGAGCTGCAGAAGGCATCTGTTGTCGAGATGATCTATAGCGACCCGCAGAAACGGCAAGCCAACCCCGGCGTGGCCGCCAAGATCAACGGCAAAACCATCACCATGCGCGAGCTGGCCGAAGAGTGCATCGAACGCCACGGCGGCGACGTGCTCTCGGGCGCGATCAATCACCGACTGTTGGAGCAAGAGTGCAAACGGCGCGGCATCGTCATTGGCAAAGAGGACACCGATGCCGAAGTAGCGCGGGCCGCGGTGGCGATGGGCAAAACGGTGAAGGGCGGAGCGCCCGATGTGAACGCCTGGCTCAAGCAGGTTACCGAAGAACAGGGCATGTCATTGGAAATGTATCTGCACGACGTGGTCTGGCCCTCCACCGCGCTGAAGAAGCTTGTGGGCGACAAGGTGCAAGTCAGCGAGGACGATCTGCGCAAGGGATACGAAGCCAACTACGGGCCTCGCGTCCGCTGCCGGGCCATCGTGCTTAACCAACAGCGCCGCGCCCAGGAAGTCTGGGAAATGGCCCGCAAGAAGCCGACGGTGGATTACTTCGGACAGTTGGCGGCCGAATACTCGGTCGAGGCCGGCAGCCGATCACTCGAGGGGGAAGTGCCGCCGATTCAGAAGCACGGCGGCCAGCCGATGCTGGAGCAGGAAGCCTTTGCACTGCGACCCGGCGATCTTTCGAGCATTATCCAAGTGGGCGACCGATTCGTGATTCTGTTCTGCGAAGGCCGCACGGAACCGATTGCCGCCGACTTCAATGAGGTTTGCAAGGACCTGCAGGACGACATTCACGAGAAGAAATTACGCATCGCGATGGCCGCCGAGTTCACGCGAATTCAAGAAGGCGCGCAGATCGACAACTTCGTGGCCAATACGTCGCAGTCGTCCAAGCTAGACAAACAGATCCTGCAGCGGCAGAAGCAGGCCCCCGAGGATGCCGGGATCGAGCCGGCAACGACCTCCACGGCACGCCCCGCGGCCAGGTCCGCCGTGCGACCCGCCTCGGCCAACGTGCCCAGGCAAGCGCCGGTACGGAAATAAGACTCCCTAATCCGACCTTCCGTTGGCAGCGATTGTCCTCGTGATCGCAGGCATGCAAGGCGGTTCCTTGTTGGGGCGTCATTCCCGCGCAGGCGGGAATCCAGCGAACCCTGCGACGGCATTGCACCACAAGGTTTAGATCAGTCAAGCACGAGTCTTCGTCGCCACCGCCCTCCCAGAGGCTCTGGATTCCCGCCTGCGCGGGAATGACGTTCTAGGTTGAGCGGTGTCGCAATGCCTGGCACGGTCGGGAGACCGTGCCAGAACTACCGCTGCACGGTTGGCAGACAGCTCGACGATGACGAACAATGCCACTGGATTAGCCTGCATCCGGACCGCATGAATGCGGTCACTACGAACGAAAAAAAAGCGGCGCGGTCGGATGACTGCGCCGCTATTCATTTCAACCGTCGTAGGCAGTAGCCGACACTACCTTCCGCCTGATCCGCCAGCAGCAGTCGCCGCGGCGGCCGCTTCGGGCGACTCGGCCAGGCACTTCTCGATCATTTCGTGCAGGGCTTTCGCATTGGCGTCGCCGCTGCCGACCTTGATCATCCGTACCTTGCCCGCGCGGTCGATGACCACGGCCTGCGGAATGCCGGACACTCCATACTTTTCCGACAATCCACGATCGGGCATCACGGCCAGTGAGTGGTGCAGTTGGTGGTGCTTCGCGAACTGAGCCATCGCGGCCTGTTCGTCTTCGTGCGAAAGTCCTTCGACCTTCTCAATGTGTTTCTCGTCGCCGTTCCAGCCGTAGCCGTAGTACTGCGTGGCGCCGATTATCACCAGGCCCTTGTCGCTGTACTTCTCGTGCCACTCGCGGAGGTGCGGGAACGTAGCGATGCACGGCCCGCACCACACGGCCCAGAAGTCCACGAGCACGACCTTGCCCTTGGTGTCGGCCGGGGCGACGGGCGAGCCGTTGACCCAGTCGGTCGTTTCGACCGCGATGGCCGGCTGGCCGATCAGCTTCTCGCGCATCATTTCGCTCTCGAAGCGGCGAGCCGACGCCTGCAATTGCGTCTTGGCCGCTTGTAGCGATTGCTTCACTTTGGCGTCGGATGACTCCAGTCCGGCGAGCATGTCCTGGCTGCTTTTGAGCAAGGCGACGGCGTCGACGACGCGCTTGTTCTTCTGCAAGCTGCTGGCGGCAGCGGAGTTGGCATTGACGAACGCCATCAAAAGGTCGCGATTGTCGACATGCTTCTTCACCTGCTCGCCGAGGAAGGCCAGATGCTCCTCACCGGCTTTGTCTTGGTCGGCGCCCGCGGCCATCAGTTCCGCCTTGGCGGCCATCATCGCCGCAACGCATAGCACGTTGTCGATTTCGTCGGACTTGGCGGCGAGCTCCTTCTGGGCCCGCTCGAGTTCCACGCCGACTGCTGCTTGCGCTTCGTCCTGCTTGCCCATCGACGCCACGAGCTTGGCCTTGCTGGCGACCATATCCGACGCGAGCCGCGACATCGCGGGAGATGGCTTGTCTTTCATCATGGCGGCGACGGCGGCCATGTTCGCGTCGACGTGCGGCATGGCGGCTTCTTGTTTCTTGGCCGAAGTATACGCGGTGACCATCTTTTCGAAGTCGCTCGCCATGCGCCGCATGGCCATCGTCGCTTGCTGGTCAGTCAGCGTGCCTAACTTCTTGCTTTGAAAATCGAGCGAGGCCGCCGCGTGGTCCGCGGCCTTCAGCATGGTTTTGGGGTTGCGGAACGTGGAAAAGTACAACGTGTCGTGCATGGCCGACAATTCGGGCGCGTCGGCGAATCGCTTGGTCATTTCGGCCAAGGCCGCTTCGGCTGCATCAATGTTGCCTTGCCGCGCCTGCGCGGTGATCATCGTTGGGTAAGCGTCCTTCAGATCGGGGTTCGCTTTGATCGCCATCTCGGCGTACTTCACGGCGTCGGGCATGCGGCTCAACTGCATGCAAGCTGTCGCCAGCGCGGCTTGTTGCTCGGCCGAGAGTTTGCTGGGATCGCCGTCTTCGGCCTGCTTCACCAAGGCTTCGAGCGCCGTTTTGCGCTCGGCAAAGGCCTCGCGCATTTTGGCCATCGAGCCGGCGGCGTCGCGCTGCTTCTGCATCTGCTCGACGAGAATCTTTTTCAGGCCGGCCGATACATCGACGGGTTCATCGGCCAACAGCGTGGACGCCGACATCGCACAAACGAGAGCAACACTTGCCAACAGCTTACGCATGGGAGGACCCCTTCTAAGAAAGTAGCTTGGGAGTAGCGGCGAGACCAAGGGCATGACCAAGTTCGGCGCAGCATGCGCCAGTGGGCCTTCACAGTACCACCGGCTTGAAGAAGCTTCAACGGGGTGAGAAAGCGATTGCCCGACCGACGCGACATTGGTCACGCTCGGATCGATTCCGAGTGTACTAATTCGATCAACATAGGGTTGTCGCGAGCTAATCAGCGACGGGCCAGAACGGCCGGTGAGGGTGGGGGTGGGCGTCTCGCCCGCCAATAAGTACGAAGAGGCGGGCGGGACGCCCTCCCCCCACGTCGATTCATCGCGACTAGTTTGGATCGACCGAAGAGGGACTTCCAAATGCCCGTTCCGGATGCCACCACATTCCGCGGCTGCCGGTCCGGGCGTGAAGTCACTTTTCCGACGATCCGGCGGCGGCCGCAGGCACTTCAATTTGCCAGGCGGAGACGCTTTCGGCCGTTGCCACCAGCAGCGTCGGGTGAGCGTCGAGCGATGCAAGGGCCAGGCCCGAGATGGCGGCGCCGTAGTTGAAGCGGTCGATCGGCGTGCCGTCGCCGTCGAGGAAGTGAATCGAGCCATCCGCTCCGGCCAGCACCCATTGGCCGTGTTGGCCGACGACCCGTCCGGCGGCCACCATTTCCAGGGCCGGATTCGGTTGAGCCCCTAGCGGCAGCTCGTAGCGCCACAGTTCGCGGAGGTCGGAGGACAGGCCGATGGCCGTTTCCATACCTGCGCGAATCGCGGCGATACAGCAATACTCCCTGCGACCGTCGCCGTTGATGTCGGCGGCCGCGATCCAACGGACGTACTGCCCGTCGAAAGCGCGGGGTGGTCCGTTCTTCCCGCGATCGTCGATGGGGACTACGGCGCCGGAGGCGGCAGCAATTAGATGGCGCGAGCCGCTCGCGTTGGGCGCGCTTTGCTCAGTCCCACTTCGTATCGCCGAACTGACAGCCAATGAACGCACGTCGGCCACCGAGCGATTCGACCAGCGGCGCGTTCCGTCAAGCGACACATTCTGCACGCCGACAACACCCAGGTAGCCGACGTTCAATTCCGGTTGCCCATCGCCATCGAGGTCGGCCAATTGCACATCGAAGATCCCGGCATGCCCACGGTCTGCGGGATAATTGATCACTGGCTTGAATTGGGCGTCGAACAAATGCAACTGCTGTTGCCCCTGACCGCACGCGGCATAGTAACGATGTCCGTCGCCCGTGGCGGCGGATCGCAAGAACGTGATCGCGGAGGTCAGCGGAACGTCCAGGTCATGCCGGGCGACGAGCTTGCCCGCCCCATCCAGTTCCGCGATCGAGCGCTTGCCATCGCAGATGAACAACCGTGGCGTTTCGGCTTCGCGCTCGACAACCAAAATGTTGCCGGGCTGCTTCAATTCGCTGTTCGTCCACAAAGTCGAGACCTTCAAGTGTTTCGGTTGGCTGCGGACGGCGATGTCGGCCTGGGGGATTTCCGTGACCGTCGACGTGTCCGAGTCCGGCGAATTGACCGGCGCCGCGCTGAGCTTGCGTTGTCGACGCTCGTTCTCGCGCATCGCCTCTTCGTACACGCTCTTTCCGCTAAGCAGCTTGTCGAGCATGGTCGGCAGTTGCTTGGGCAGCTCTGCGTTGTATTCGGCCTCGACGTACTGCACGGTTCCGTCGGGCCCGACGACGAACAGCGACGGCAACACCTGAATTTCAAACGCTGTTTGCGCCAACTGCTGCGGATCGCGGAGAATGGGGATGGTACACTTGGCCTTGGCGAGGATTTCGCGGAGTTGGTCGTCCGTTGTTTTGTCTCCGTCGATGCCGACGGCCATAAACGCGATTTTGTCGTTGTCCTTGTACTTCTGATAGATTTGTTCGAGATCGGTCAGGCCGCGCAGGCTGGGATCGGCCGACGATTCCCAGAACGCGATGACGGCCGTCTTGCCGGCGAGCGACTCCTTGGTGACGGTTCCGCCGGCTAGCGCGCGGAATTCAAACCCAGGCGCTTTCTGGCCCAATAATTTCGGCTGCACAATGAATTGATCGACCAGCTTGGCCCCCTCGGGCAGCGCTAATTGGAACGCCTTGTCTTCGATCTCCTTATTGAGCCGCGCGCCTTTGAATTCGGCGACGATTGACGTGTTGGTCGCCTCCTGGCCGTTTTGGCGCAACCAATCGCGTCCGAACACTTCGGGGAAATTGATTCGCCGCAATACGTAGGTCTTCTTGTCGATCCAGAAGATGACTTTGCCGAACGCGGGATTGAGCTGCACGCGATAGCAAGGTTCGCCTTCTACTTTTTCCGGCTCTAAAAGTGTGGGTGCGTCGGCCCCTTCCAACAGTCCTTCGAGCGCATTGTCCGAAACTAACATGGCGAGTTGGATCGACGCGCCGACGATGCCTTGCGTGAGCACTGGCGTGAGAATTGGATCTTTGTAGAGCGTCTCATGAGTCAGCGTCTTTGGCGCCGGAACCGACAACACCTGGTTGGGCAAGTCGCCCACCGTCGCTCGCAGATCTTTGCCGTCGGAGACGACAATCGCCTGGTAGAGATGCATGCGCAGCTTGTTGGGGCGGGCGAACGTCACGGAGAAATCGACGTCCTCGGGCACGCGCTCGCCATTCTCGCGATCGTAGCGCACGTCCAACTGTCCACTGTCGGCATAGCTCGACGCTTCGCGATAGGACTTGAGCATGCGATCGAGCACCGCCTTCGCGGTGGTCGGGGCGTCGGCCGCGTCGGCGCTGGCGGTTCCGTCTGATTGCTTGGGCGGCGCGGCCTCGTTGCAACCGGCAGTCAGCGCCAGGCCGAACAGAGCCAGGCGGCAGACTCGCACGATGCGCCGCGGAACTGGGGCGCGCGGTTGGAAACGTTGAAGGGAAATGTCTCGGTCCATCGATCGGTCCTCGCAATGGAGATATGGGCTTCCTGCCAACGGGTCACGCACTTTGGGCGACCTGCGGAGCGGCATTATTCGTAACTTGGCCCCGCGCGTAAAGCTCGGCTTTCCAAGGCTGTTCGGGCGGGTGTGCGGGCGATATGATTCTACGGCCCAAGGAGTCAAACAGCAGATTGCCATGTCTTCGCATACCTCCCAAACAACCGTTGCCGTTCGCTTTGGCGCGGCGGACTCCGTTGCGCTCGAAATTGCAACCGGCGCTTTGGTGGCAAATTACGATGCCCCCCGCGGCGCCCCGCTGCCAGACTTACGGGCGTCCGTGCGAACCGCTCTGGCACAGCCGCTCGACTTTCCTCCGCTGGCTCAGGCGGCAGTGCCGGGCGATCGAGTGGTGCTAGCACTCGAAGCCGGCGTGCCGCAGGCGCCGGTGGTGATCGCGGAAGTGTTCAATGCGCTTTCGTGCCGGGGCGTCGACGCCGGCGAAATGACGATCTTGCGCACGCAGGCCGACGAGCGAGCCGCGGTGCCCGACCCTCGCGAGCTGCTTCCGGCCGCCGATCGCGGTCGGGTGTCGCTCGAAGTTCACGATCCGAAAGCACGCGACCGGCTCGGTTACCTGGCCGCCGGAGGGGACCACGAGCCCGTCTACCTGAACCGCTTGCTGTGCGAGGCAGACCTGGTCGTGCCGATTGGCTGCCTGCGTTGCGACGGGGCGCTGGGCTACTATGGAATGCATGGCGGCATCTTTCCGGCGTTCTCCGACGGGGCGTCGATCGACCGAGTCGTGGCGGCGCATGACGACGCGAAGCATCGGTCGCGGGATTCGGTGCGCGAGCGGCAACGCATCGCCGAGGTTGGCTGGCTGTTGGGCGTTCAGCTCACGGTGCAAGTTGTGCCGGGTTCTGGCGACGATGTGCTGGAAGTGTTGGCCGGGCAACCGGAAGCCGTCTTCGACCGCGGCCAACAGTTGTGCCAGGCGGCCTGGAAATTCCAAGCACCGCGCCGCGCGGATCTTGTGGTGGCGACGATCACCGGCGGCGCGGCTCAGCAATCGTGGGACAACGTGGCCCGCGCCGTGGCCGCTGCCAATAACGTGGTGCGAGAGGGGGGCGCGATTGTCGTGTGTACGGAATTGACCGACGCGCCCGGACCGGCGCTGGCGCGCTTGGCTTCTGCCCGCGATCCCCAAGCCGCCGTGCGTAAGATCCGCAAGGAACATTTGGTCGACGCACCGGCGGCGTTGCAAATCGCCGCGGTGCAGCAACGGTCACGATTGTACTTATTGAGTCGGCTGGACGACGCCGCGGTAGAAGAGCTGGGAATCGCGGCGGTGGGCGATTCGCGACAGCTTGCGAGGCTGGTCGAGCAATACGAATCGTGCCTCGTGCTGGGAAACGCCCACCACGCCGTGGCGACCGTGAACGAGGAATAATAGTGGACGAGGAAAAATAGTCAGAATCGGGGTGGCACGTCCCAGATCGCAGCGAAGGGCGTGGCGGGCAACTTCATACCGCGAGCGGCACAAACATGTCCGAATCGACGAACCAAAACCTGCACAACGCCCTACAAGCCGATGGCGCTAAGCTAAGCGCTTGTGGCGATGAGCCTCAGGTTCTGCACTTCGGCGATCCCTTGGCCGAGTATCGCAGTGTGGTCGACGCGACCGGCGTCTCCGATGTCAGCCGCCGCACGCAGATCGAACTGACCGGCGAGGATCGGGCCACGTTTCTGCACAACATGTGTACGAACGAAATCCGCAAGCTCGCCCCGGGCAATGGCTGCGAGGCGTTTCTGCTCGATGCGCACGGTCGGGTCTTGGCTCATATCCTCGTTTTTTGCCGAGCGGATTCGCTCGTGCTGGAGACCGTGCCCGGGCAAGGCCCGCGGATCCTGACGCACCTCGACAGGTACTTGATTCGGGAGAAGGTCGAGTTGCACGATCGCGGCGCGGACTGGGCCGAACTACTGGTCGCGGGAAAGACCTGCGCGGAATTATTGTCGCGAGTTATGTCACAACCGCCGCCGACTGGTTCGTTCGAGCATGTCGATAACAACGTCGGTGATTTTGCCGTGCAAGTACGGCGCGTCGATTTGACCTTGCCGTTTAGTTTTCTGATCAGTTGTGCGTCGGGTGATGCGGCCAAGTTGTGGCGAACCTTGCGAAACAGCGGCGCAGCGGCTTGCGGCGAGCAAGCGGTGGAAATGGCCCGGATCGAAGCGGGCACGCCCTACTATGGACAGGACATCTCGGAAAAGAACCTGCCGCAGGAATTGGCCCGCGACGCACGCGCGATCAGCTTCGTCAAAGGCTGCTACATCGGGCAAGAGACGGTCGCTCGGATCGACGCCCTGGGGCACGTCAACCGCACTCTGTGCGGCGTGCGATATGCTGGCGACAAGATTCCGTCCGTCGGCGACGAGCTGCGCAGCGGCGCGCAGGTCGTCGGCGAGGTCACCTCGGCGGCTTGGTCGCCGCGGCTGTCGTCGCCGCTTGCTCTGGCCTATGTTCGTCGGGGTTCGAATGCACCTGGTACGAAGTTTGAATCGGGGTTGGGCGAGGCGGAAGCGGTGGCGCTGCCCGTCGAGTAAGCGCGCCGTCGGCATTATGCACTTCAGATGTTTCCGACTTTGAGTGCCTGGGGTCGAGCGAGGCCACGTACTCGTGGTCTGTGAGCCCCCAGCCCGTAGACTTCCTAATTCCTGGTGGCTCGCTGTGCTCGACCCGAGGCGACGTTACGGCAATCAACGCACCTCAGGCCCTTCGGCGACGAGAATTGGCTGCTTCAATTGGGCAAGCCACTTGGCTGCGCGGCCAACAACATCCGCGTCGGCCGGAACGCAGCCGAGGACTTCGGTCGTTTCATCCGCGAGGGCAGCGGTCAGCGTCTGCAAATCTCGCCACGCACGATCGAGAAACGCGCGCGATTCGATCGCGTCCAGTTCATGTCGCACCAGTTCAACCTCGTGCTGAGTGCGATGACGAACGAGCGAGACCAATCGCCCACGCTCGGCCTTGATCAACTGCCCGTCGTCGTAGGCCCGCCGCAATTGCCGCTGGGTATTGAAATGGTAGGCGCGTTGCTGACCGAAATAGAAACTCGCGGAGCCGTCGCGACGGAAACCCAGTACGACGTTGTCCTCGAATGCCGGACAGCGCAGTTCGCAGCGTTCGATAAGCGCTCGTGCTTCGGCGAGGAGATCTTCGCGGTCTTGCTCGTTTCGAGCCATGGGTGGGCACGCGCAAGAATCGCTCGGGACGAAAGACGCTCGCCGATGGCTCGCGGCTAAACGGAAGTTAACCGCGCTGGCGGTTTCGATATCGAGCGCTGACGCGATCCAACAGTGCGCGATCGTCTTCCGAGAGGGATTCGCGCCCAGTCTCGTGGAGCCGAGCCAGCACGTCGTCAACGCGACGGTCGTCTTCTTGTTCGATCTGTTGCTGCCGGAGTTGACGGGCATCGCGGCGACCTTGCAGCCACTGGCGGACCGGGCCGGGCGAATGCTTCCGCGACGGGGCGTCGAATTGCTTTTCCAGGCTGGTGTAGCCTTGCGAGAAGTCGTAGCCGAACAGCCCGTCCTCGGTTTCGCGATCTTGCCGTTCCGCTTCCTGCCGTGCGCTGAAGAACAGCAACACGCCCAAAAGCGCCAGCGGCAGCGGCGCATAGGGATAGTCCTGGTGCGAAAACCAGGCGGCAATCAAGATCGCCACGGCCATGACCTGGGCCACGCGGGCCGCTTGTTGCACCGCCGAGCGATAACCGATCTTCTGCCACAACAGGGCCCGCAGAATTCGACCGCCGTCGAGCGGCACTGCCGGCAGCAGATTCACGAGCAATAGCAGCCAGTTGAACCAGAACGCCTGACTCAACACGTCGAGCCAAGTGAATCCTTCGTGCCACAGCGGCGCTTGTAACGGATTGAGCAATCCGGCGACCGCGGGCCACGGCTCGAAGAGGGCCAAGGGCACGGCCGTGAGCACGCACAGCGCCAGGTTGACCAGCGGACCCGCGGAAGCGGCGACCAGCTCTTCGTGCGGATGATGACCGACGTGCTGCTGGGCGAGACCACCCAGCGGCCAAAGCACGATTTGGTCGACCCGTCCCCCGAGACGACGCGCCGCGTAGCAATGCCCCAACTCGTGCGCCAGAACGCTGAAGAACAGTATCGCCAGGCCGGCCGCGACGTACTGGAAGATGTCGTCGTGCCCGTCGCGCCAAGCGAAATGCAAAACGAACACGACCAGCAGCACGAAAAAAACGTGCAACCGGACGCGGATTCCCGCCCATCGTCCCAGTGGAAGGTTCCAGCCGACCAGATCGCGCATGGCGAACCACGACTCTAAGACCCAGCCATCGGCCAGCTTGAAGAGCCAGCCACCGGCCAATTTGGAGACCACTGCCGCCGCCTGTTATCTTATCATCGGGGCGCGAAGCGATCAATCTTGTGGAGGTTAAACTGGCCGTGAACGAGCCCGAAGTCCTTTTGACGACACGCTTGTTTCGTGTCGAGCGGCGAGGTTTTCAGACGCCCGACGGACGCCAGCACGTTCGCGAAACGATCCAACATCCCGGCGCGGTCGCTATTTTGCCGATTCTGCCAGATGGGCGGGTTTGCCTGATCCGCAATTTCCGCGTCGCGGTCGAGCAAACCTTGATCGAGGTGCCGGCCGGAACCTTGGAACCGGGCGAGGATCCCCTGGCGACCGCGCACCGCGAGTTGGCCGAAGAAACCGGTTACCTGGCCGAACACATCGAACCTTTGTGCCAGATTCTCATGTCGCCCGGCATTTTGCACGAGCGGGTGCATATCTACGTTGCCACGGGATTGACGGCCGGGCCTACGCACCTCGAAGCCGGCGAGCAGATCGAGCCGCTGTTGGTCGATTGGGCCGCGGCCATGCAGATGGTCGAGGGTGGGGAGATTGCCGACGGCAAGACGGTAGCCGGGCTGCTGTTTTACGACCGCATGCGGCGAGTCGTGCGGTAGCAGTGCCGAGGAGGCACCGCCGGCGACGTGAGTGGCAGCTCGAATGCGGACGCGAACGCCGAAGCGGTGGGACGTGACAGCGGTGCAAGTCCCGAATGTTTGCCGGGATTGACCGTGCATCGGAAGAGCGACTGACATCGTTCGCGCGTAGCGCTGAGTCGGCCCAACCTATTTCGTGCGACGCTTCAAGGTGGACCGGCGGTTGGTGTACCCCCAAATGCCCCAGTGACGATACCGCAAGGGGCGTTGGGGCAAATGTTAAGAGCCAAAACCGGCCGACGTAAGGTCGCCGTCGATATTGCCCCACATGCCGCCGGACTGCGCTCCGACGGTCGCGACTGCGCTGATCACGGCCATCAGAATCATGGCCAACATGACCGCGTACTCGACGGCCGTCGTCGCTTCGGTATCGACGAAAAATCGCTTGATGTGTCTCATGGCCGGTTCTCCATTCCCTCGAACCCGTGCCTCCCCACTGCGGCCAGCGACGTTGCGGCCTATCGTGTCCCCATGACAAAAACCTAGGTCACGAGTAGGGCCTGGTCAAATTTTTCTTTATCGTCCGGCGCGAACCGGCCGCTTGAGGGGGATTTCCCCGATTCCCGGCGGTTGGCCCGAACGCAGCGGAGCCTGCCATCGAACCACGCGCGAAGCCGTGGGTTCGCCATCCGCGGGACCCTCGAATTCCACCTCGCCGCGCACCAGCCCCTGCGAGCTCACCCCCCCATCGGCGGCGACATGTCGTTCGGTTGCCACTTGACTGTGCCCGTCCATTTGTTGCCACTCGATCAGCGGCGTTTCGCGAGCCAGCACCGACCCATTTCCTGAAACGTCGATCGCGGGCAGCATCAACGCGGGGTTCGTGTCTCCGCGCAGGATGACTAGTCCTCTTGCGCTCTCGGGAACCAGCACGCTGTCGATGGCCTCAATGCGAATCTTTCCGGCCTGACTCGGTATTTCTTCGTAGCGACACTCGACCAGTCCGGAAGCATTTCGTACCGTGCTGTGTTGCAGTCGGAGTGCGACGGGTTCGCCGACCCGCGGCCAATCTTCGAGCGATGCCAGCGGCCCGGGGCCTAGGTGTAGTACGTTCGTCATTTCGACGGACAATTCACCGCCGCTTTTGGCATTTGAATTCTGGCACCGGACGCCCGCGGCGACATCGGACATAACACAATCGCTGAATTGCAGTTTACCAATACGGCGCGCAACGGCGCCAGTGTCCGTGGCCGCTGGCAATTGCCACGTGATGGCGGCCGGCTGCCGCCGTACCTCGGCGCCGGAGCGGAAAGTGCAGCCGTGGAATTCGCAACGGTAGGCGCTAACGCGCACCAGCGAGGCGAGGTCAGGGTTCTTGTCGGTTGAAGACTTGCTTTCCTCGTCGGGCGCCGCTTTCGAGAAGACGAAGTCGATGTTCTCAAAGCGCACGTCTTCGACGGCGACCTTGGCGCCCATTTGCGATACGAGCACGGTCGAGCGCTTTCCTTCCGGACCGCGGACAATCTGACCTGCCTGTAAGCGAACATCGGTCCATGCCACCGCGCGACCCGCGGGCAGCACGAAGTCCGCGCCGCTATTCGGACCTTCATTGACGCTGGCATTGTTTTGCAGAGGTCGAGTGGCGGTCGCCAAGACGATCGAGCCGCGGCCTCCCTTGGTGTTCGCGGTGTCCGATGCTTCGAGCGTGCGGACAGCGGCGTGCTCAGCGTTTGCTCTTTCGGGAAGCTGCCCACGCAATACGACTGGCGACTGAGCCGCGAGGTTGTCTCCGGGTCGATCGCTCTTAGGGGTTGCTGACGCTCGGGCAGGCGGTTCTCGATGGGCCGTCAACGCGCGACCGGTTGGCAGTTCGTATCCAGTGATCGCGGTCTTCCATACTGGCCAGGTGGCGACAGCGACGATCAATAACGCTCCGGTCGCAGCCAGTGCCGTCAGCGGCTGCACACGGGCAGTCACGCGACGGCGAGACGAAGTTGAAGCGAAACCTTGCCGCCAGCGCGCCGGTCGCAATGGGCGGATCCTTGGGGTGTGGCTCGATATTCCGAGCGGTCGCGAACCTTCGTGCAGGCAGCGAGCCAGCGCGGCGGCGCCTTGTCTCGTCGGCACACCGAGTCGCTCGACAACCACGGCGAATGACTGGGGTCTCGCCTGTGCATTGCGCCCCATACATGCGGCAATCATTTCCGCCAGCGGTTGCGGTGCGTCCGGGGCCAGCTCCCGAACGTCGAGAATTCTGCCCGAGAGCGACGCGCGCATTTTTGCTAGCGCCGTTGCGCCCGTAAGCGGCGGCCGGCCGGTGAGCAAATTCCACCACAGGCAACCGCATGCGAATAGATCCGACGCGACGGTCGGCAGCGTTCCGTCGCGAATGCGTTCGGGTGCGAGCCCGTCGTAAGCCACCGGATCGAGGTCGGCGTGCGTGAATCCCTCGACCGGCCTCACGATCGCGCGAAGTCCTGGCATGGGCAGACGCACCCAACTACTGTGTCGATTTGCTCGACTGAGCCACAGTTGCCCGGCGCTCAAATCGCCGTGGACGACTTCGGCGTGCTCGCATGCGGCAAGACCCGCTGCCATCTGCCGGGCGATTTCCAAGACTGCTTCGGATGGGAAGCGTCCGTTGTGGACCATCCATTGCTGCGCGGTCACTCCGTCGACTAATGGACAATCGACCCACAGGCGGTCGGGCTCCGCTTTAGCCGTTTCCAACCCACTTCCTTCCAAACCGCACTGCCGGATGGCGACAATCGCCGGATCGTCGATGATTGCGCATTGACGAATTAGCGATTCAACTTGGGCAAGCATCGCGGAGCGATTGCGACCACTCAGAGGCACTACGGTTAGCAGCCTTTCACTCGTGCTCGTACGCTGACATGCACGGTACGTGGCTGCAAAGGAAGTGCCCGGCAGCGGAGCGGCTATCACATAAGGCCCGATGGCCAGCGATTCGCCGCGTCCGACGTTGATCTGCGCGGCTTGATAGGGCGTGAGCTTGCGGGCTTGGGCCAGGGCGTCGACCCAAACGGATTCAAACGCCGGCAGGTCGCGGGCCAGCCGACGAACGCGGCCCCACATACCGCGAACTTCCCCAGGCAATGCCAGACCCAGCCGAGTGAGCAGATCGACCAGTTCTGGTGGGGGCGCCGGACGCATCTGCGGCGATTCCTTTCGCGGGCGACGTGCAATGACGCGCGTCAGCTTCGATGTGCCCTAGATCTTCTAGCTTGACTACTCGGATGTCATTCCCGCGCAGGCGGGAATCTAGGGACGCGGGGATGGCGCCAACAGATACTTGTGCGCGGCAGTTGTGAATCTCGTGGTGGAGGGCCGTCTTGCGGTCCACTGGATTCCCGCCTGCGCGGGAATGACGGTAATGGTGATCCCTTCCAGTATTCGGGTGCCACCCCACGCATGAACGCAGTCACTATGAGCGCAGGGTGTGCTATCAGAAACGCACGCTAGCGACAAGATCAACCCGCGGCGACCAACGCTGGCGCTACGCAGTTGCCCGGCGGCGCGATGGATTGCGATACAGCACCTCGGCCAGCCATTGCTCAGATCCGTGTTGGCCGGGCGGGCGTTCGCGGTGCCAGTCGCGGTGTGTCGGCGCCAGTTCATTGGCCAATGGCCAGGGATCGAGCGGATCGTAGCCCAGGGCTCGGCTTAGCTTCGACGAATCCATCGTCACGTCGCCGGCGCGGGGTGGGATGGGGCCGGCTTCCGCTCGCAAGCAACCCATCAGATGCTCGGGCCGATAGCCGCCCACGCGATTAATGACTTGGGCAATCTGGTAGAGCGTGAGCCGCCGCGACCCGCCCGCGTGGTACAGGCCGGCCAGACGATTGGACAGCATGACTTCGTACAGCTCGTTGAGGCAGTCGGTGTAAGTCGGCGTGCGCAGCTCATCGAAGTAGAGCGTCGCCGGCCGGTGCTTGCGGAAACGCGACTGAATCCAATCGATCGCGCCGGCATGGCCGTTGAAGCTCACGCCCATGGGCAGCGAGATCCTCAGCATGCAGGCGTCGGGCCGCTCGGCGGCAATCAACTCCTCCGCCGCCACCATCGTCTTGCCATAGATGGTGACGGGATCGGTCGGGTCAAGCTCCACGTATCCGCCCGACTCGCGGCCGGAGAACACGAGATCGACCGATAGATGCACCAGCCGGGTGCTTGTGCCGCGCACCTGGCTGAGCAGATTGCGGACGCCTTCGACATTGATCCGCCAGGCCAGCTCGGGATCGAGCTCGCAGGCCCGCAGCGCGCAATTGCCCGCGCAATTCAACACGCTGCGAAAGGCGTATTGATCGAAGAGCTGAGCGAGTGCCCGTGGGTCTTCGGCATTGCAGGGGACAATGTCATCGCCGGCGAGTCGCCAGTTATCCTGTTGCCGAATGCCAATGACCTGCCCCGGATACCGCGCGCGAAAGTAGTGCAGCGCATTGTAGCCCGGCACGCCGGCAATTCCGGTGAGCAACAGGGGGAGTGGAGGCGACAAATGGTGCATTGGGTACAAGTCTTGGCGAGCGGGGCGGCGTAAGCCCCGCGGTTTTCTGATTCCGGATTGCGGATTGCGGATTGCGGACTAAGGCATCGCGTAGAATTAAGTGGACCGCTTTTCAGCCACGGATGAAACCCAGAGCGGGCTACGCCCGGGCAACCCAAATGGACGGTGGTCCGTGGATAGCGGGTAACGCATGGTAAATGGTGGTTCGTGGTTCGATCGCCACTTTTCACTAGCCCAGGCATTCATGCCTGGGTTTTCGAC
>Ga0163150_10001674_pt1 | contig 36470 bp, 31 predicted proteins | sample OliLakLV19P2IB_FD_148628 | JGI IMG/M metagenome (GOLD analysis project Ga0163150, IMG submission 148628) | Freshwater microbial mat bacterial communities from Lake Vanda, McMurdo Dry Valleys, Antarctica - Oligotrophic Lake LV.19.P2.IB | ecosystem: Environmental > Aquatic > Freshwater > Lake >... | reverse complement strand
TCCAACCGTCACCTTCACCATCCCAGCAACTGCTACTAGTCTTGCTATTTCAGGTATTAATCTTATAGCCACAGACAGTGTAGGAGTAACAGGATATTTCCTTTCAGAATCATCTATTGCACCTCTCTCTACTGCTACAGGATGGTCAGCTATTGCACCAACATCATATACATTTACTTCTGCAGGATCCAAGACTCTATACGCATACGCTAAAGATTCTGCAGGTAATGTCTCTACAGTTAGGAGTGCTGGGATTATTGTTACATTAACTCCAACCTCCCATATTCTCACTCTCAGTAAACTAGGTACAGCACCTACAGTAGGTACAGTCACAGGTACAGGGCTAAACTGTACAGGTACAACATGTACTGCAACTATTACAAATGAAGGATCTATCACTCTAACCGCTGTACCCAACGGTACAACATTTGTAGGATGGGTAGGTGCTTGTTCTGGAACATCTACAACATGTACCATATCAAATGTACTTAGTGCAAAAACTGTTAGTGCTACGTTTAATACGGTAGTCATACCTACGGGAGACATTCTCATCAAACTCGTCGATGCAGATCTGACAATAGTTTCCACTCCTGCAGGAGTACAATACCGTCTTGATTCAGGATCTTTACTTTCATTAAACCCAAACACTATTAGCAATGTTTCCTCTGGTTCACACAACGTAACATTTACCGACGTATCAAATTACAGTGAATCATATGCGACATGTAGTTTCTTGCGTGGTGGGTCCGAATGTACTGTAATAAATGAATCATCATACGTCACAACAAATATGACATGTTCAAATGGTTTTTGTACAGTTCCTATTACGGTTACAGGTGGAAATATTACGAAAGTTGTTCCTAGATATATTAGAATAGTAATTGTAGACGTAACCAGTCCAACCGTCACCTTCACCATCCCAGCAACTGCTACTAGTCTTGCTATTTCAGGTATTAATCTTATAGCCACAGACAGTGTAGGAGTAACAGGATATTTCCTTTCAGAATCATCTATTGCACCTCTCTCTACTGCTACAGGATGGTCAGCTATTGCACCAACATCATATACATTTACTTCTGCAGGATCCAAGACTCTATACGCATACGCTAAAGATTCTGCAGGTAATGTCTCTACAGTTAGGAGTGCTGGGATTATTGTTAACAGGGCTGAAGAAGTGTTTAGTGATTCTGATAAAGATGGAGTTTCTAGTCCTACAGATGAGTGTCCATCTACTCCGGAAGAGCTCAGAACTTTCGTAAATAGTTTAGGTTGTCCAAAACCAATAAGTGGAAGATTCACTATCACTGATATATCCAATGTAAATTTAGCATCAGTTAAGTTTTTTGAAATCGAGAACAGTGAAGGAAAAATAACTTTTGAAAACAAAAATGGGCCATATTCATTACTTCGATATAATGGAGTAGAACAACTCGATCTAGATTCTGCGGTTGTAATTACACGTGCCAAAATCTCTCTTGATTCTTCTCGTCTGATTCAATTCAATAAACCAGCTAAGATTACTTTGTATAATATAGTAGGTCGATATCCTGTTATATATCGCGACGGAGTACGTTGCGAAGAATGCACTATAGTCTCTCATGAAAATAATACATTAGTATTTACTGTTGCCGGTTTTTCTGAATACGTAGTTGTTAATGAGCCACCACCATCTCAACCTGATCCTGCCACAGGTAGTCAATCAAGCGTTCCTCCTGTGGACGTTGTTACTTCAAGAGGAACAACTAGTGGTAGCAGAGCAAATATTACTCCTATGTGTACAATTCCTACAGCACCTTTTGCCCGTCCTCTCACCATAGGTTCTAGAGGTGAAGATGTCAGACAACTACAAATACTTCTAAACACACTAGGATTTAATGTATCTACTATAAACGAAGGTTCAAGTGGTAAAGAAACTACATACTTTGGACCAGCTACATCCAAAGCAGTAAAACTATTTCAAGAAGCATATACAAGAGAAGTATTAACACCTGTAGACTTAATTACAGGAACAGGATACTTCGGTGAATCTACTAGGAAGAAGGCAAATAGTCTATCTGGAGGTATACAAGTACCATGTACAAATATAACAATACCAACTTTGCCAGTATCAATTCCAACTTCAACACCTACTATTTCTACTACTATTCCTACTACTATTCCTACAACTATTCCTACAACCATTCCTTACACCCCAACCACATTCACAGGCTTTACTCGTGATCTCACCCTAGAATCACAAGGAGAAGATGTCAGACAACTACAGATATACCTCAACTCTCAAGGATTCACAGTAGCATCTACTGGAGTAGGTTCACTAGGTAATGAATCAAATTACTTTGGTAATCTTACTCAATCAGCTCTAGCACGATTCCAGATTGCCAAAAACATCACACCTTCTGCAGGATACTTTGGAACTATTACCAGAGCGTATATTAGAGCGGGGGAATAGGAGATTAACAGTGTTTTTTAACTAGAAAATTAATATTATGCCTCCTCAATAAGTAAGTGCACCACTCAGTGCTTCTAATGGTGTTCGGCCTCTCTAAATGAGAAGGTTTTTCATGCTAGAGATCTAGCAACTATCTGGGGTATAGAGAATAAAAATACTCTTTATACAACTTTGTCTCGATATCCTTCACAAGGATTGATTTTTCGTATATATAAAGGTCTGGACTCTATTATAAAAATAAAAAATATTACCGAAACTATAATCAGAGAAGATTTGAGCTCTCTTTTACCTTTACCTGTTTTTAACCAAATAAGAAAAGTTTTGAAAAGGGAGGTTTTGGGGTTTCTTTAGATTGTTGAACTCGGGAGACTGACCCTTGTTTTTCTTATAGAATATGATACTCTTTTACTTGTGTAAGTTTCTCGTCCTTACGCGTGTTAGTAACCTAGTGAACGAGAGTGCCGCACACGCGGAATTTAATTAAATGTCAAAGAGACTTTTTGTAGGTAGTATTGCTTGGGGAACAACTGACGCTGCTTTGAAGACTCACTTCGAACAAGTTGGTGCAGTTGAATCTGCAAACGTCATTATGGACAAGATGTCCGGACGTTCCAAAGGTTTTGGTTTTGTCGAAATGACTGCTGATGCAGATGGGCTTACAGCCGTCGATAAGCTAAATGGTTCAGAGCTTGATGGTCGCAAGATCGTTGTCTCAGAAGCACGTCCTAAACAATAACAATAATAATAAAAGAGAATAATCAAAAAACGCCATTATTGGCGTTTTTTGATTATTTATTACTGTTTTTTCCTGATATACTTGTACACATGAAAAATGAACATAATAATGATATTAATACTCATGTAGAACGCATTAGTCGTGAATTTCGAGAGGGATTTGAATTTCTTAAACAATACCCACGATCAGTTACCATATTTGGTTCATCTATGATCCATTCAGATCATCCTGCGTATATAAAAGCAATGGAATTAGGAGGTCGTATTGTTAAGGAATTAGAATATGCCGTAATTACTGGTGGTGGCCCTGGCATTATGGAGGCTGCAAACAGGGGAGCATGTGAAGCTAGTGTCAACCCTCAATCAGAGAATAAGAGTGTTGTCGGTGTATGTAACATTCAAGGTGTTTCAGCAGGACTTACTATCAGTTTGCCTCATGAATATAATGTTAATGGGTATTCAGAGCATTCTTTGAAATTTTCTTATTTCTTTTCTCGCAAAGCGATGTTGACGTTTGCTGCAGAGGCATATGTCTTTTTCCCTGGTGGATATGGCACCTGCGATGAATTATTCAGTGTTCTGACTCTCATTCAAACAGGTAAAATTCCAAATGTTCCAGTACTTCTTTATGATTCAAAATTCTGGAATCCACTCAAAACTTTCCTCGAAACAACGATGGTTCAGGAATATGGCACAATCCGTGATATTGATATAAATTTCTTTGAAATTACTGACTCACTTGATCATATTGTTGATGTAGTAAAAAAAGCTCCTGTTTTCAAATGGTGGAAAAATCTTAATTAATTTATTCAGAAGTCCAAGGTCCGACCTTGGAAACTACACCACATTTCAAACAGAAGTTTTACCTCCGTACAAAGAGTAAAAAGACAATCCAAGAAAAACCGATAATAACTGCTGAGATATATATAGGTGCGGATGGGGAAATTTCTGCAGCGAGAAAGCCTGCAAGAATTGGAGGACCAACTTGGGCCAAAGCTTGGATACTGGCATTGATTCCCAAAATTTCTCCTTGAACCGATTCATCACTTCTACGACTGACCAGACTTGGAAGAACAGCCATACTAATACCGTTCGTAAGTGCGAAACAAGCGCCAACCAACAGAAGCCCAGTTAATTTATCAGGGAAATAGTAAGCAAATATAGAGATTGCTCCGACAATCAGGAAAATACGAAGTAATGTAATCTCATCAAATTTACGAGAGAGAAGACGTAGGAAGAGCCCTTGGGTCAAAATCATCCAAATGCCGATATAAGCAATGTAGTATCCGATATCTGTTTGATTGAGATTAAATTCATTAAAAAGAAATACCGTAAAGAAAGTGACAAAAAGTGTAATACCAGAATGGAAAAGAAAGGTTGTCGCAAATATTCCACGTAAATGCTTCATGCTATATGCTCGGATAATATGTATGATTGCACTAAACCATGAGACATTAAATTTTTGAGAAGGAGTATGTGTTTCAGGCATATATACTTGGATCAAAATTGCTGCGATAAATGAGAGAAGTGCGGCGGCCCAGAATGGAGTGGAAGATGTAAACCATGATACCAGTGTCGAATCTGAAAGTATGCCACCAATAACAGGACCAATAATAAAACCAATTCCATATGCCGCACCGACGAGACCAAATCGTGCGGCTCGTTGTGCTGGAGGGGTAATATCGGCAATAGCTGCTTGGGCTACGGATATATTGCCTCCACCGATACCTCCGATAATACGTGATGCAAACAATAGAAAGATGTTCTGAGTGATTACACCGATAGAAAGCAGGCAAAATGAGAAACCTGTAATAGCTAATGTCACCGCGAGCACCTTTTTACGTCCATGGTAATCAGAGTATTCGCCAACAATCGGGGTGGAAAAGAATTGCATCAAAGGCCATGCGGCAATCAGGAAGCCAAGGAGTATATAACTGTATTCCGTAGGTATATAGGATGGGAGTAGATACGAAGGGGATGTTGGATCTGCAAGAAGTGGAGGAATGACAAGTATAAGGATGCCATTAGAGACCAAATCTAGGAATATAGCGAAGAGTATGACAGGTAACGCGCGATCAGTTCGTTTTTTCATGGCAAGGATGTGGGTGATATTATAACATGCTATTGTTATCCCATGTTCACGTTTAATATCAAGGCAAAAGTACTCGGAACCCTTGCGCGAGCAGGGGTTATTGAGACTTCTCATGGCAAGATCGAAACCCCTGCTTTTATTCCGGTAGGTACCAAAGGTACCGTTAAAGCCCTTACTCCCGAGCAAGTTCGAGAACTGGTAGGAGCGCAGGCAGTGTTAGCGAACACTTATCATTTATATTTACAGCCAGGAACCGATATTTTGACCAAAGCCGGAGGTCTACATACGTTCATGAATTGGTCAGGACCGACCTTTACTGACTCAGGCGGATTCCAGGCATTTTCACTCGGAGCTGATCATGGACGCAGAAGTAAAATTGCAGGCAGTCGTCCATCTCAAGAAGTCTCAGTGGATTTTTCACGTTCAGCAGATGTCGATGTTGTACCCACGGCTCAAACTCCCTTTGCTCGAGTAGATGATGATGGAGTAAATTTCAAATCAATTATCGATGGATCATTGCATCGTTTTACTCCAGAAATCTCGATTGATATCCAACATGCTATTGGTGCCGATATTATTTTTGTATTGGATGAATGTGCGGCTCCTGATGCAGATCATTCTGCACAAAATAAAGCGATCGAACGAACTGCACGCTGGGCGGAGAGATGTTTGATACATCATCAGAAAAAAGGATCTCCTTCCGCTCTGTATGGAATCGTTCAAGGTGCTCGTTTCGAAGATCTACGAAAAGAAAGTGCCCACACGATCGGTGCGATGGATTTTGCCGGGTTTGGTATTGGAGGAACATTTGAAAAAGGTGACATGGCCACTGCAGTGGGTTGGGTTTGTGCAGAATTGCCCGAAGGGAAACCTCGACACCTGTTGGGGATCGGAGAACCGATGGATATTATTTTAGGAATAGAAAATGGTGCAGACACTTTCGACTGTGTCGCACCGACACGCATTGCTCGTAATGGTTCCGTATATACGCGTACGCAAGGTCGTATCAATCTTTTGAATGCACAATTTATTACCGATTTTTCTCCACTCGATCCAGATTGTGGTTGTTACACGTGTACAAACTATACCCGCGCATATGTAGCGCATTTATTTAGAGCCAAAGAAATGTTGGCGGGAACTCTCGCTTCAATACATAATCTCTATTTTGTGGTCAATCTCGTCAAACAAGCTCGCACAGCTATCATCGAGGGGAAGTGGGCTGAATTTAAAAACTCTTTTAAATCTCTTTAGGTTTATAGTCTGCAGGAGCTGTTTTGATCCACCATTCGAGTTGATCACGAGTAAGCAGTCCTTCTTGTGCACCTACGAACTGTGCTACTGACATAGGATTGACGGGTGCCCAGAGAAACGCTTCTAGTGGAGTCTTGCCCAGAGCGAGAGCTGAGATAAAGGTTGAAGCAAATGCGTCTCCACAACCAGTACGTTCAATAGCGGGACGTGGATCTGGATACATAGGAATATGATAGTAATGATCGCCGTCATACATATAGGCACCGTTGGTATTGTCGGTGATGATCACAATCTTTGGACCGTATTCGGCCAGTTTCTTTAATAGAATTTTGATGTCATGTGAATCGGTAGAAAGAATGCGTTGTGCTTCTTCGACATTTACAAAAAATACATCACTACGTTTATAGAGTCGCGCCAGCTTTTCTAAGCCTAGTTTCATTTGGAAAGTTCCTGGTTGAAATGCTAATTTTACTTCTGGATGCGCATCGAGATAGTCGGCAATCTGCATATGATACGGAAAGGTTGTACTGGCGAGAGAAGTTAGGTATATCCATTTTGGTGGTGGAATGGTAGGGAGTTGATAATCGTAGTCGATGTGATTGACTAAAATAGTGCGGTCAACGTCATACCAGAGCACGAAATGATAATTGGTTGGTTTGCCACGATGAGATTTTACATATGAAGTAATAACTTCATTGCGTTGGAGTTCAGCCAAACACTCTTTGCCATTCTGATCAGCACCAAGATTTGAGACAAGAGCGGAACGAATGCCGAGACGTGCCACAGCAACAGCGGCATTGGCGGCATTGCCTACGGCTTTGATTACTTTTACCGATTCAAAAGGAATCTTGTCACCAAATTTCATGCACAATTCACAATCGTTCGTATTGACCTTACAATGGACTTCGGCTTCTTTGAGACGGATAAAAGCGTCGGTAACTGTGTCGCCAATCGCAAGAAAATCTATTTGTTTTCTAAACATGATATAATTATATCATGAATTCTTTATATGAATATATTATAGATGCATTAAAAAAGGGAATAGCAGTCGGTCATTTCAACGTATCAACATTAGATGGTATTTGGGCAATAGCAGATGCGGCTCAGAGTCTCAATGTTCCAGTTATTATTGGCATATCAGAAGGAGAACGTGACTATGTGGGAGTTCGCGAAGCTGTTGCAGTTATCCAAAGTATTCGCACACAACGAAATCAGCCTATTTTCTTGAATGCGGATCATACGTACTCATATGAACGCGTCGTTGAGGCTATAGATGCAGGTTTTGATGCGGTTATTTTTGATGGAGCAAAGCTTTCTCTCGAAGAAAACATTGCCACCACAAAAAAGTGTGTAGACTATGCTCGTGCCTCGGGTCGAAATGTATTAGTCGAAGCGGAACTCGGGTATATAGGTACTTCCTCGAAGATTCTCGATGCTATTCCCGAGGGTGCTGCAGTAGGAGAAGCAAATCTTACAACAGCAACCGATGCTTTACAGTTTGTTCAGAGTACTGGTATCAATCTTTTTGCTCCTGCAGTAGGAAATATTCATGGTATTGTTCGTGGGGGTGATCCGGCGCTCAATATCGGACGAGTCAAAGAGATTGCCGATGCCGTGCATATTCCTTTGGTCCTGCATGGAGCTTCGGGAAATTCTGATGCTGATATCAGAGACACCATCAAAAATGGCGTTGCAGTCGTACATGTCAATACTGAATTGCGTATAGCGTATCGATCTGCGCTGATCACGTCACTTTCAGATAATCCAGACGAGGTCTCACCCTACAAGTATTTACGTCCCGCAAAACTGTCTATGCAAAAGGTGGTTGAGGATAAATTAAAGGTATTTAATATGATGTAATGATATACTAATAATAAATGTCTTCAGAAGTACAATTTGACGAGGATAAATTTAATTATAGTGTAAAGCCACAGCCGAATTTTGCAGGAACAAAAAGCCAGCAATATTCATCACCTTCAAATGTGAGGGGTCTAAGTGGTTGGCTCATCAAGAAAGGCTGGGTGAAGTCCGAAAGTGCAGCACAGGTAGTCTTGTTCGTTGTGATGGGGGTCAATATCGTTATTACTATCGTTATAATAAAGTTCTTTTTATGAAAACACACAAAAACCACACCAACCCTAAATTACCACGATCGGTATATGCGGTGATGATATCGTCAATCGTTGCAAATGTTTTTGTCACCTACATTATTATATTTTACTTTCTTTAATCAACTGTCAATTATGTTCCCTAGCTTGGATAAAAAAGGATTTACATTGATCGAATTAATGGTTGTCATATCTATCATAGGTGTATTATCTAGTGTGGTTTTGGTAAGTCTGCAAAATGCCAGAGATAAAGGAAGAGTGGCAGGAGGTATTAAATTTTCAACTTATAATTACCGCGCTTTCGGTTCGGATGCGATTGGTCAGTGGAATTTTAATGAAGCTTCAGGAAACGCACTCGATATTTCTGGAAACCAAAGACATCTGGCTCCAAACACGGGATCGTTGAGTAGAAACTCAAATACTCCTAACAATGTAGGGGGAAGTTCTCTGAGTATAACGAGTGGTGGAAATTACGCAACTACCGCTGTTTTTCCTGTAGGTCAACAACCACTCTTAGGAAATGCGACTGCTTCCGTATGGTTTTATCCAACAAGTCTAGGGACAGGTGCTTTAGTAGCTGCGCGTAATAATAGTAGTGCAACGTTTCCATCTCCGTTAGTGATCTATCATTATGATTTCAATGGTTCGGTTCTGGTGATGTGTCAATCTGATATCATAGGAGAACTAACAAGTATTGGAGTGGCACCTCTCAATAAATGGACACATTTTGCATGTACTACAAATCTAAGTTCTGGAAAAATGAATGTCTATGTAGACGGTAGACTTGGTGGATCGTTGGAAACCGTTTCACCAGACCCTTTGTATGTGGATACATTATCTGCTGGAGGAGCCTTAGGGACAGCAGGTTTTTTTCCGTCAGTATCATTTGCTCCCCAATACAATGGATTTATTGACGATGCGGTTATTTATACTAAGACACTTACTGCTACTGAAATTCAGCATATATATGCAGCTGGTGTAGCAGAGCGTGGTTTGGCTGTACAGGAATAGCTCTTACTTTTCCGGAGGCCTCGCCTCGAGGCGAGGCCTCCGGAAATGATATTTTTTGACTTAATTATCAATTCCTGTATACTATTCGCATGTTGTCATTAACGGTAGAAAAGCGCGATATCAATATAAATGTCGGACATATTCGAAAAGGGGGCAAGATGCCTGCTGTTTTTTATGGTCCAACTTCGGCTTCAACTGCAGTTTCTATTCCCACAGTTGAATTCAAAAAGGTCTGGAAAAAGGCCGGTGAATCCTCAGTTATTATCCTACGTGAAGCTTCGGGAACAGAACATGAGGTTCTTATTCACGATATCGACATTCATCCTCTTACAGGTGAACCTCGTCATGCCGACTTTTATGTAATCGAAAAGGGTAAAAAGGTAGAAGTTGCAGTTCCTCTTATATTCACAGGTGTTTCTTCTGCAGTAAAAGACAAAGCTGGTATTTTAGTCAAAGTTCACCGTGAACTCAAGATTGAGGCTGCTCCACGCGATCTCCCTCACGAACTCACCGTTGATATTTCCAAACTCGTTGAACTCTCAGATGTTATTCACGCAAAGGACATTCCATTACCAAAAGGTGTTGAACTCAAGGTGAATCTCGACGAAGTTATCGCTTCTATCTCCGAATCCAAAGAAGAAGTTGAAGAAACTCCTATTGCTATCGATATGTCTGCTATCGAAGTTGCAGCCAAAGGTAAAGAAGTCAAAGAAGGTGAAAGTGATATTGCTCCTGTTGTAGAAGCGAAGGGTGGAGACAAGAAATAATAATCGGAGTGTTTTTTTGTTATACTATATTTACTCTATGAACATAGTACCAAGATATATCGTCATCATGGCTATATTGCTCGTTAGTATGCCTTTTTTAGTATCTGCACAGGAACTCACTCCTTCACAAAAGTTGGCTTTGGAGCATGAATTGGCTCAAGTAGAAGCCGAGCAAAAGCAGGTAGAAATAGAATTGGTCAAAACTCAGGCCCAAAGTTCGTCACTACAACGTGATGTTAGCTTACTGAATCAAAAGATCAAAGCCGCCCAGCTCAATATTCGTGCCAAAAACCTCAAGATAGAATCCTTGGGAAAGGATATTAAACAAAAGGAAAATCATATTACCAATCTTGAAAAACGCATTAAAAAGGGCAAGGAGACCCTCTCTGTTATTTTGAGAAAAACCAATGAAACGACTTCGGTAACATTGCCGGAAATGCTTCTTGCACAGACCAATCTTTCGAGTGCTCTGCAGGATTTGGATGAATTTGAATCTATACAAATTGGTCTCAAAAATACCTTCGAACAGATACGTTCCGACAAGGTTGAAACCGCTACCGAGAAAAATACTCTTGATAATCGTCGTAATATCGAAAAAGATGCAGCCTATGTAATTGGACAGGAAAAAAAGAATATTGAATCTGACGAAAAAGAGAAGAAGCGATTATTGTCAATAAGTAAGAGTAGTGAAAAATCTTATCAGACAGACTTGGCCGCAAAACGCGCTCGGGCAGTACAGATTCGTGCCACACTTTTTCCACTTCGCGGTTCCGATCCGATACCGTTTGGAGATGCATATCGATATGCGGTCGCTGCATCTCAAATCACAGGTGTTCGACCTGCATTTGTATTAGCAGTCATTCAGCAAGAATCAAACCTCGGTGCCAATGTCGGTACCTGTAATCGCAAGAACGATCCTGCAGAAAAACATTGGTCAAAGATCATGCCTGGTCCAGCAGATCAAGCTGCGGGACTTTCTCGTCGTGACGATCAGACCGTATTCAAGCGTATTGTAAATGCACTTGGTGTAAGTCCTGAAGGATTACCACTCTCATGTCCATGGGGAGCTGGTTGGGGAGGAGCTATGGGTCCGGCGCAGTTTATTCCGACTACTTGGGCTATATTTGAAAAGCGTATATCGACCGCTTTAGGAAATATCCATCCTGATCCATGGAATCCACAACATGCTTTTACAGCTTCAGCATTATATCTTTCGGATCTCGGTGCAGACAGTCAGACGTATACTACCGAACGCAATGCGGCATGTCGTTATTATTCCGGACGTTCATGTGATTCAAAATCTCCAGCCAATACATTTTATGGCAATGAAGTAGTGATTCGTGCAGATAAGATACAGCGTACCATGATTAATCCGCTGTTGGGACTGTAACCTTTCTCTATATAGTAAGAATAACCGGAATTACAATTGGTCTTTTAGCTGTTCGTTGCAAGAGGAATTTTCCTACAACGTCGGTGACATTATCTTTGATTAGATCAAGGTTGATCGGATTCATTCCATGAGAAGACTTCTCGACAGTCTCACGAATCAAAATACGTACTTCATGAAGTAATTCCTGAGCTTCACGGAGATAGACGAAGCCTCTGGAGATAATATCGGGAGACTTACGGAGCTTACCGGTTTGAGCATTCATAATACCAAAGATGATGAATATACCATCCTGCGCCAACATTTGACGATCACGAATAACTACATCCTGAACATCTCCTACGGAGAAACCGTCAACCAAAACTAATCCAGAAGCTACCTTTTCTTTGAGTTTAACAATACGAGTGCCTCCATTTTGAATTTCAATGACTGAACCGTTGTCAGGGATGATAACATCTTCTTCGCGTAGATTATTGGCTTCTTTGGCAACGTCACAATGTGCACGCAACATATAGTGATAGCCGTGGAGAGGCATAAAGAATTTCGGATGAATCTTTTTATGGATCCAAGCGGTTTCATCACGGTTGGCATGACCAGAGGAATGCACGTCGGCAATCTTATAGTGTAGGAGCTTTGCGCCTTGACGTGATAGATTGTCTTTTAGTTTTTGAACCGCACGTTCATTACCTGGAATAACAGAAGAAGAAAGAATAATCGTATCACGAGGTGTGATTTTGATTTTAGCATGAGTCTTTTGTGACATGCGTACTAGAGCAGAGAAATCATTTGCTTGAGCACCAGTTGAAAGAATTACGATTCTATCAGGGGAATAATTTTCAATGTCATCAACAGAAATAATTGTTTCCTTTTTTGCTTTCAAAAGACCAATCTGTTTACATATTTCGATGTTCTGTTTCAAACTACGACCTTCAATTACAACTTTCTTCCCATATTTTTCAGAGAATTCAACAATTTTCAGAAGACGTTCCAAAAGAGAAGAGAATGTCGCAATGATCAAACGTCCTTGCATATTCTTGATGATTTCCTCAAGGTTTCGATGGACAACTTTTTCAGGTAATGAGAAACCAGGATTCTCTACATTGGTTGAGTCTGCCATGAGCATCAATACATTTTCATTTTTGAATGCACGATCGTATTCGGCTTCTTCGGCTGGAGTTGCTACACCATCATCATGGTCAAGCTTGAGGTCACCAGTATGGACGATAGAGCCGTACGGAGTCTGAATAATAATACCCATCGCATCGGGAATCGTATGTGTAACCGCAAAAAATTTAACCTTGAGAGCGCCTATTGTAATAGTTTCATTTTTTTCAACGACACGAAGGTCGATCTTTGGTACATGAGGAAATTCTTCCTGACGTTTATTGATCAAGATTGAAGTAAGAAGACGGGTATAGAGTGGTGGATTACCAATACGAGGCATGACATAGGGAAGTCCTCCGATATGGTCAAGGTGACCGTGAGTAATCAGAACTGCACGTACGCGACTCTGACGCTCCTCGAGGTACTTTGTATTCGGAAGTATAAAATCAACACCTGGTGTTTCATCATCTTTAAATTGGAAACCAATATCAACCACAATGATATCATTACCAAATTCGATGGCAGTCATATTCTTTCCGATTTCCTCTACGCCACCGAGAGGAATGATGCGAATAGAATCATGGGCAAGTGGAGGAAGAATATCACCTTCGCGTCTAACGAAAGGTTTTGCCGGTGGGCGACGGATCGAACGAGCTGCATCAGGACGTACGATATTCATACGAGCTCCTGCAATGTGAGGTAGCGCATCAGGACGCTTGAAAGGTTTATGCCATGGACGATGATGAGTACCACTTGCCGGTGAGCGAACAGGAGATGTTTGAGGCGGATGAGTTGGTGGTACGGGAGTTGTTGATGGTGGCTGTTGTGGTGGTTTATTTTCGTTCATGGTATTTAAGTAATTAATGATAAGAATTTATAATAAAGCTTTTACTTTCGCACAAACCATTTCCAGACTTTTTCGGTGACTATGTACCATGATTCAATTGAATTCCAACGATCAGACGGGGCAGTCATGTTTCCGAGCTGTATGTTTTGTATGATTCGAGGAACTGGATATATAAAATCTGGAGAATAAAGGAAGATGGCTGGTATATCGGTTCGGATTAATTGGTCAAACTCGATATATTTCTTTGCCCGACTGGCATCATCGGTAGTGATGCGAATGTCTTCCAATAAGGTGTCGGCTTTACTATTGGTATACATTGAAATATTTAATCCTGGAGCAATACGTTGTGAAGAATGCCAAAAAGCGTATAAGTCGCGATCTTTACCAATTTGTTCGCCAAATAATAGTGCATCATATTTGCGTGTACGAATAATATTTTGATAGAGATCGTTTGATTCAAAAACCTTTACATCGATATTTACACCGAGCTGAATCCAATAACTTTTTAGAATTTCTGCGGTTTTTTTGAGATCAGGAGTATCAGCCGTAAAAAGGGTAAAGGTCATTTCTTGATTTGAAGTCTTTGTTTTCTTTTCATATATACCTGCGGTATTTTTTTCCCATCCATTTTTTTCGAGTAATTCCATGGCTGCAATAATTAGAGAAGAGTTTGTCGTAGTGGACTGCGTACCGATTATTTTGACAGAATTTTCTGTTGGTAGTGGGCCAGTGATTGGTGTGCCGTATCCAAAAAGAACAGAATCGATAATGGCACGACGGTCAACAGACATTTCTAATGCCTGACGAACAACTTTATCCGCGAATAAATTATTGTGGTTTTGATTGAAAAAGACTCCAAAAATCCTAGGGAGTGATTCGGATACGATCTTGTATTTTCCGTGCGATTGAGGTTTCAATTGATCCGCTGCAGCAGCAGAAATAGCTGGTACGCTGTCGATACTTCCATTGGTCAGAGCAGTAATAGCTTTTGTTTCATCGGAAAAGAAACTAAAGATAATAGAAGTTATATACGGAACTTTTCCATGATAACGACTCCATGCGGTTATATGGTATTTGAAAGGAATGGATTCAGAATCCTTGGAGACCTTGTTTACTTTGTAAGGTCCAGCGCCAATCGGTTCGATATTATTACTGCTAAAAATAAATTCATTATTATTCAATGTTCCCCAAATATGTTTCGGTATGATTCCTACGGTAGTATTAGTAATAAAAGGTGCGAATGGTTGTTTCAAGGTAAAGACAATTTCATTTGGTGATTTTGAAGTCACCGTAACATTTGTCCAATCAGGTCGGCGTGGACTTTTGAGAGAACCTTCTTGGATTTTTTGGATAGTAAAAACGACGTCGTCTGCAGTGACTGGTGCATTGTCGTGGAAACGAATATCATCCCGAAGAATGAAGGTATATTCGAGGCCATTTTTAGAAACGGTATATGATTTGGCAAGGTCTGTTACGAGTTTGTCACCGGAGTATTTCATCAGTCCAGCATAGATCAGAGCTGAAATATCACGATCAACCTCGGTAATTGCTAGAACTGGGTTTATAGTACGTGGAAGACCGATTAGTCCTTCGCGGAGAGTTCCTCCAGTTGCTGGAATTTCGACAAGAAAAGTGTCATTAACGTGAACAAACATCGTGATAGTTGAAATAAACATAATGAATACAAGCATACCAAAAAGAACTTTCTCAGTGGCTGAGAACTTATAGATATGTGCCAATATAGAGGAAGTTCGCTTGAGGCGGAATTCTTTTGATGATTGTTGGTCGGTCACGTCGGTCTGTTCTTAGGCCATTGCCTTAAAGTATTAGTAGATTAGATTTACAAGCGCAGAAACAGCAAAAAGAACAGCAATAATAATAGTGGTGGTAAATAGAACTTTTTCAAATCCACGACGAGTATGAAATGCCGAGCTAAAATTGTCGCTACCTCCGAAAGCACCTCCTACTTGAGCTCCAGTTCTTTGAAGAAGAATAGTAACAACAAGAAACACGGACAGAATTATCTGGATATAAGGAAGGAGGAGCTTCATGAATTCATACTATAGCATAGTGAGAAGAAAATGCAATCATATCCCGAATCCCGAGGCCTCACCTCGAGGTGAGGCCTCGGGATATTAAGCGCCGGTAGAACAAAAAGCTTTTGAACCATTATTATTTGCAATACCATTACCTTTGTAATTAAAACTATCTACGCAATAGTTTTGGTCTGACTCTTTTAATTTAGCTGATATTGCATAGCTAGAACCCTCTGCATAACAAGTCAAATTTTTACCTGCCATATCTGAAACAATCTGTTGCATATTCTGACTTGAAAATATTCCTGAGTAACAATTATCTGCGTTTGAATATGAGTTATTATTTTCTATATAGTACACTTCTACCATTACCCGCATCTGACTTATATTTGCAATTATTTGCATGTCCTGACTTTTTTGTCGTGCTACATTCAGAGAAGCTAATACAACAGAAGAAAGGATTCCGACCATAGCAATAACTGGCAAAATAGCCGCAATAATAATACCTAGAATTAAACCGGTGCGATGAGATTTAGAAGGATCTTTATAGACAACCACACTATGAGCAAATTTGTCGTGAAGAGCTTGCTTTCTTTTTGTAAATCCGGCAATTATATAACCTATGTACAGAATTATACCTGAAACAAATTTTCCTATAGTTTCTCGAAGAATAACCTTGCCAAGAGATAACTTTTGAAAATCATCTGATTTGACAGTTATACCAACCAACATCTTTCCGAGAGTTGCTCCTTTATTGTGTGTCATTAATATAAAATAAATCCATCCTATTAACATGCTTGCCAATAATCCAATTATTGCCAAGATTTTTGTAGATAGACCGGATGAAGTAAAAATAATTCCAACACCGAATCGTGCAATTACAAAAGGAATACTAAGAATTAATGAATCTACTATTGTAGCAACAAATCTAATCCAGAAACCAGCATATTTTACTGTAACGATTGGCATTGCATATGGCACATTTCCAATATCAATACTAGAAAAAACTTCATCAATATCAGCTGAATTCCACCCTCCGGCAGAGATCAAATTATTGTGTATTTGTTCTCTGCTTATTCCTTGCGCAAACTGCTGTTTTACATAATCAAGTAGTTGATTGTTAACCATAAAGTGAATATTATTTTTTTAATCTTATTTATAGTATATCATATCACCTCGAGGTGAGGCCTCGGGATATTAAGCGCCGGTAGAACAAAAAGCCCCGATAGCAACGTGTGCTTCCGGGGAGGGTATATGAATTTGACTTACGGAGTTTTTATTTGATGATGAATCTCTCAAAGTAAACACTTTGTTTGGAATTACAAAGGTTAAATTTGAGAAATATCGCATGTTTCTTTTTGAAGATAAGACGTGCTTTATTGGCGCATTTGTCTTTGTTGGTTCTTTCGTCCGTGTATCTATAGATGTTTTCGTAATTCAATATACCTTGTGCATTGTTCTCTAAAATGTATTCAGCAAATTCATGCAATTTTTTCATATCCCAGTGAAGTTTGTAGTATCCATTGAAACCAATCCAATGAAGTTTCTTGAGGTCTGAAATAAGAAACCGTTGCGATAGATATTGATACCCTGTTCTGATCAATAGAATAAATGTTGGCCAGAAACCAAATACTATAATTACAGGATCATCTTGTTTTTTGCTAATAAACATCATTAGACATAAGAATAATCCAAAGATGACGTCCGCAACCCTTTCTGCAATAAATGTTTGTTTGATTATTTCCTGATCTATATTATTTTTTGTATAAGGGTGCCTCAATATGAGAGCATCACTTACCAAACCATTTTTATGGAGCAGATATAGGGCGCTTAAACTCAACTTCGTTTGTTTTTGCATAACTAATATTTCTTTCAAGCTTACTATCTATAATGACGGGGAGTCATTCCCATATACAGCCTTTCAGGGCGTATATGTGAACGTTTGATTATGAGATTGTGAGGAGCTTATATGTATATTTGATAACATACATAAACTCTGTAGTCAAGTTGCCGATTTGCTATTCATGACTATAATTACATTCACACGTTTTCTCACGTAGGTGTCGAATTTTATAAGTTCTAATCGATTTACACATATGAAAGATATTTCAAAGAAAATTCGTCCGCTTTATGATCGCGTTTTGATAAAAGAAAGTCTCGAAAGTTCCGAAAAGAAAACCTCTTCAGGTATCATTATTCCGATTACTGTTAATGAAGACAAAGGAAGCAAGAGTGGAGAAGTTGTTGCAGTTGGTCCGGGGCGTATAGAAGAAGGAAAGCATATCGCTATTTCAGTAAGTGTCGGGGATAAGGTTCTTTTTCAATGGGGAGACAAAATCAAAGTCGATGGTGATGACTATTATATGGTTCGTGAAAGTGAGATTCTGGCGATTATCAAATAATTAGATTCCCGTTTCCACGGTAATGACAAAAAATATATGGCTAAAATAATTCTCTATAACGAAGATGCACGCAGGGCACTCAAACGTGGAGTAGATGTGGTGGCAAATGCAGTAAAGATTACCATCGGTCCTCGTGGTCGTAATGTCGTTCTCGATAAAGGCTATGGTTCGCCCACTATCACCAATGATGGAGTATCAATTGCAAAAGAGATTACACTCAAGGATAAATTCGAAAATATGGGCGCTGAAATCATCAAGGAAGTTGCGTCTCGTACCAATGATGGTGCAGGTGACGGCACAACTACGGCAACTATTTTAGCTCAGGCTATTATTTCTGAAGGAATGAAGCAGACAACTATGGGCGTCAATGCAATGGGTGTTAAATCCGGCATTGAAATGGCTGCCAAGGATATTGTGTCTGCATTGCGTGGATTTGCAAAACCTATTAAGAGTGATGCAGAGATTGCTCAGGTTGCAACTATTTCTGCAGAATCAGTCGAACTTGGCGCTATCATTGCGGATACTATCAAAAAAGTTGGTAAAGACGGCGTAGTAACTGTTGAAGAATCACAAACAACTAGTTTGGAATCAGAAATTGTAGAAGGTACGCAATTCGATAAGGGATATATTTCTGCATACATGATTACCAATACGGAACGTATGGAAGCAGAATTCAAGGATCCGGCAATTCTATTAACAGATAAAAAGATTTCAACGATAAAAGAAATTTTACCTCTATTAGAACAATTGGCGGCCACCGGTAAAAAAGATTTGGTTATTATTGCCGATGATATTGACGGTGAAGCGTTGGCAACGTTTGTTGTTAATAGACTTAGAGGCGCATTCAATGTTTTGGGTATCAAGGCTCCAGGCTATGGTGATCGAAAGAAGGAAATATTGCAGGACATTGCTGTTACGGTCGGTGCAACCGTTATTTCAGAAGATGTCGGTCTGACATTTGAAAATGCTGGTATTACTGCATTGGGTAAAGCTCGCAAAGTTATTTCTACCAAGGATACGACGGTTATTGTCGGTGGTAAGGGTAAAAAAGAGGATATTACTGAGCGTATTGCGCAGTTGAAGACACAACGTGACAATATTGATTCTAAATACGACAAAGAAAAGTTCGATGAACGTATTGCAAAACTTTCCGGTGGTGTTGCAGTTATTCGTGTTGGTGCTGCTACGGAGACAGAGATGAAATATCTCAAACTTAAAATCGAAGATGCAGTCAATGCGACAAAGGCTGCTATTGAAGAAGGTATTGTTGCTGGTGGAGGAGTTTCGTTGATCCGTGCTGCTAATTCAGTTGAAAAATCATATATTACAAAAAAAGGTATGACTCAGGAGCAACAGCTTGGATATACGATTGTCTTAAAGGCTTTAGAAGCCCCGTTGCGACAAATTGTCATCAATGCAGGGAAGGATGATGGTTCAGTCGTGGTTGAACGTATTAAAAATGGCAAGGGAAATCTCGGTTATGATGCATTGTTGGATATAGATGTACCAGATATGATCGCTGCGGGTATTGTTGATCCAGTAAAAGTGACTCGTCTCTGTGTTGAAAATGCTTGTTCTGCTGCTGCAATATTGCTGACAACAGAAGTTGCAATTGCTGAGGAATCAAAAGAAGAAAAAACTCCAAGTCATGGTGGCATGCCAGGAGGTGACTTTTAATGGTATTCTTGCTATATTAGTTCTATATTATTAATACGCATCGTATCTATTTATGAGAAATTTAAAACGCACAGGCATACTCATAGTAATCATTGTTGTGATTGTTGGAGTTGTATGGTTCGGAGATAAGTCAAAATCTTCCTCAAATAGGGATCAAAATGCAATTAGTACTCCACCAGTCAGTGAGACAACAAAGGTTTCAAGTACTCTGTCAGAATATCAAAACGCTGAGCTCGGTTTTGCAGTCAAATATCCATCAGTATGGCAAACTGAAGATGCAAATTCTGGTGTAACATTCATTATCCCAATCGACAAGAATCAGGTCTCAAGTGTCGGTAGTCTTCAGGTTAATATTCAGGTAATTTCTGGTACTTGCGCATTTCCACCAGTCACTACGATTAAGGATCGCGCTACCATCAAAGTTGGTAACCTTTCTCTCAACACAATATCAATGACAAATAATGTTCAGGGTCGTGCATATTTTAATCGGATGTACTCTCTGCAAAAGGCAGAAGTCTGTTACATGTTCTCTCTTGCCTCGATCACTTTGAGTCCAGCAAGCAAGAAGTTGACTGGCTCAAACCTTACTCAAGCAGAAAACAACAACAAGGCTATTATAGATAGTTCAGATACCGCATTTATCAACATGGTAGAATCTTTCACATTTATCGCTCCACCTCAGGGAATAGACGAAACAAAGGTCAAAGTAGCACCGTAACATAAACTATATGTCATACATTATTTTGGGCGTACTCGCAGTTATTGTTATTTGGGCAGTTGTTTCGTACAACCGCCTTATATTGATGGTAAATAGAGCAAAGGAAGCTTGGGCAGATATCGATGTTCAACTCAAGCGTCGTTATGACCTTATTCCAAACTTGATAAATACAGTCAAAGGTTATGCGACTCACGAATCTCAGGTATTTGAAAAGGTAACTCAAGCTCGTACTGCAGCTATGGGCGCGGGTACATTGGAGGCAAAAGGTCAAGCCGAAACAAGTTTGGCTGGAGCACTCAAGTCTGTCTTTGCGATTGCGGAGGCATATCCGGACCTCAAGGCCGATCAAAATTTTCTTGCCCTTCAGACCGAACTATCTGATACAGAAAATAAGATCCAGGCTGCTCGTCGTTTCTACAATGCCAACGTGCGTGACCTCAATACTTCCATCGAAGTTTTCCCCGGAAATCTTATTGCTGGGATGTTCCGCTTTGTAAAAATGGAATTCTTCCAGCTCAGTGATGAAGCTGCTCGTGAACCAGTAGAAGTGAAGTTTTAATGGCGACTCTATACACACAACAAGACAAAAATGTGCGCAAAACATGGTTTCTTATGGCCGTGTTTTTGTGTGTTATCGTAGCATTGGGATATTTCGTTAGTTATTACTATAACAATCCTTCGATTGTCTATATCGCATTAGTCTTTGCAGTTGGTATGAATATATTTAGTTATTGGTATTCAGATAAGATCGCTTTATCACTAGCGCGTGCATATCCTGCGGATCGTATTCAATATCCAGACCTCTTTCGGAGCGTAGAAAATCTATCTATTACCGCAGGGCTGCCGATACCGCGATTGTATATTATTACAGATTCAGCACCAAATGCTTTTGCTACGGGAAGAAATAAGGAACATTCCGCAGTTGCAGTAACCACGGGATTACTAGGTCTGCTTGATAAGAATGAAATTGAAGGAGTAATTGCTCATGAATTAGCTCATATTGGTAATAAAGATATTTTGTTACAGACGGTTGTAATTGTCCTTGTCGGATTTATTGCAATTCTAGCTGATATCTTTATTCGCAGTTCTTGGACGGGAGGTCGTGCACGTAAATCTGAAGGAAATATCGGTGGTATTTTAGCGATCGTCGGTATTGTTTTTATGATTCTTTCCCCAATAATTGCTCAATTAATTCAGCTTGCAATTTCACGTAAGCGAGAATTTTTGGCTGATGCATCAGGTGCATTATTGACACGGTATCCAGAAGGCCTAGCTTCTGCATTGATTAAAATCAGTGGTTACACATCACCTATGGTAAATGCACATAATGCGACAGCACATCTTTTTATTTCAAATCCTTTTGGCAGTAATGGAAGTAAAGGAATTTCGAAACTATTCATGACACATCCACCGACATTGGCAAGAGTAGCTGCATTGCGAGGGTCCTAATGTATATTTTATGTTGAAAAGCTTTGTTTATTTAATAATCGTTACGGGAGTTGCGATTCTCTTGGCTTTTCTGTTGTATTCATTATCTATCAACAAAAATCGATACGTACTTCGTTCGAACTTTTCATTTATTAATAACATTTTTCCTGATGCGCCATTCCGTACGGTTTTTGTAGGGGATATTATGCTCGATCGTGCCGTGGCGCAATATGCCAAAAAACTTGGTGCAGAACATATATTTGCTGGAGTGGAATATGTATTTCGAACGTCTGATGCAGTTGTCGGAAATCTTGAAGGGACGATAAGTTCACGAAAATCCATCGCATTACCAGGTTCATCGATCCTTCGTTTTACATTTGATCCGAGTTTTGCTGTTTTGCTTAAAAAAGTTGGTTTTACCGCAGTAAGTTTAGCAAATAATCATAGTCTCGATTTTGGACATACTGCAGATACTGAAACTCGCGAATATTTGCACAGTGCAGATATTTTGACATTTGGTTCAGCTCTCAATAGTAGAACACTTTCAACGGTCATTCCTATTAAAGGTAATTCTTTTTGTGTGGTTGGATATCACGATTTATTTATTCCTGATCCTGTAAGTACGTTGGCAGAAATACAAAATATTCGTTCCAATTGTTCCAAAATTACCGTCTTTGTACACTGGGGAATAGAATATACTCATGTACCAAGTGATCGTCAGCGTTTTTTGGCACGTGCATTTATTGATGCAGGTGCCGACCTAGTAATAGGTGCTCATCCGCATGTGGTCCAGCCGATTGAAGTGTATAAAAATAAAGTCATCTTTTATTCTCTGGGCAATTTCGTCTTCGATCAGAATTTTTCCTTTGCGACTAGACATGGCCTTATGGTGGTAGTGAATTGGGCAAATGATCAGACTCATTTCGAACTGATTCCGGTGAATATACGAAATGGTCAAGTAACGGTAGTTGATGGTGCTGATCGAGATACCATTTTGGAAACAGTAATCGATGCATATGTATCGGATGATATAGCCACCTCAATACGAACGATAGGGGAGTTTCTAGTGAAAAAAGTAGAGTAGATGCACGAGGCGAGGCCTCGTGCATCGAGGCCTCGCCTCGGGAAAAAATAGCTTTTGACCATTGTTTTTGTTACGCTATTCTGGCACGGAGGGTTCGCATAGTGGTCTAGTGCGCACGCTTGGAAAGCGTGTGTGGGGCAACTCACCAAGGGTTCGAATCCCTTACCCTCCGCCGATGAGATTTACCAATGGTTGAAGTGAATCCTTTCTTCAAAGTTAATATGCTACGATACTAGCATATTATGAAGATAATTTTATCTGTTCTTTTGTGCGGCGTAGCTTTCTTTGTTTTATTTTTTATCCTCCAGCAACCTTCAGAAACATCTTTTTCACATTTCTCACCGTCATCTTCAGCAGATGTTATTCAAACGCCAACCGGTACCATTCGAATTATTCGTGCGGATACGGAGGAATCTCGTCAACGTGGTTTAAGTAATCAAGAAAATTTACCAATTGATTCCGGCATGCTTTTTATTTTTCCTGCAGCAGCTATTCAAGGATTTTGGATGAAAGATATGCATTTTCCACTTGATATTGTCTGGATCGATGCACATAAAAAGATCATTGGTATAGCTCAAAATGTCACTCCGGAGAGCTATCCAGAGGTTTTTATGTCACCTGACCCTATAAAGTACGTTTTGGAAATAAATGCAGGGAAGTCAGACGATTTTGGCCTTAAAAAGGGCGTTCAACTTGTATTTTAACAGGGAATTCGACATACGCGACACATATTCTTTTATATAAAAACAAGGGAATGTTCGAGTCCCTCATATAACCACCTCATTTGGATTTTATATAAAAGAATATGTGTCGCGTATGCCTCCCGAAGGATTAGTAAGGTTTGATGGTACCTGTGGATAACTTTTTTAATAGCAGGGCAGGGGAGATTCTTGTTTGCTCTCTTGGAACTTTTTTAAAAAAGTACCTCCAAAAGTCCCACTACTGCTCGATATTTTCAGACGACTCTTCACAAGGTTTATTTTTTTATTCCTAGTGCGAATTTATCGTACAAATTCAGGTGTGAAAAATCCCCTACTCCAACCTATAAGCTATAATAAATCTCTAAGAGCGAAATACCAGTCGCGCGTTAATATTCACCACTACCCATATGAGTATATCAATCACTAAAGCTGACGGAACACGAGAGCCTCATAATGCTGATAGAATTAATCGCTCGATTGAGCGTGCTTGCAAGGGTCTAACAGATCCGATCGCTATGGTGACTCAGATTGCGACTGAAACTCAACTCACCCTCTACGACGGTATCACTACCGATGAGCTTGACCAAGCTACCATCAATACTGCCGTCCAGAATATCAAAGAGGATATCGATTATGATCGTGTGGCCACTCGCCTTCTTCTCAAAACCATATACCGCCGCGTTGTCGGTGAATATGACAAAGAGAATCCTGCAGATCTCGAACAAAAACATCGTGATAAATTTATTGCCTATATAGAGAAAGGTGTTGCAGATCGTCGTCTTCATGGAAATATGACTAAAAAATTTGACCTAGCTCGTTTGGCCGATGCATTGGAGATCGAACGCGACGAACTTTTTGTATATGCCGGTCTCGATGGTCTGATCAATCGATATTTCATTAAAGATGACCATCAGCATCCGTGTGAGACTCCGCAATACTTTTTTATGCGTGTTGCTATGGGTCTTTCTTATAATGAAAAGGATCCTACCTTGGCGGCCAAGAAGTTTTATACCAAGATGTCTCGTCATGAATATATCGCTGGTGGTTCTACCAACCTTGCTGCAGGTACGATGCGCCCGGCACTTTCAAATTGTTATCTCTTGGAGATGCATGACGATATGGAACATATTGCAAAGACTGTCTCAGATATCATGTTACTTTCAAAAGGTTCTGGTGGTATAGGTCTTTCAATCACAAAATTACGAGCCACTGGTTCCCCTCTCAAATCAAATTTTGGCGGAACCTCGAGTGGACCGACTCCATTTGCAAAGATTATCGATACAGCTATTCGTGCCATTATGCGTGGTGGCAAAAAGAAAGGCGCGCTTTGTTTCTATATGGAAAATTGGCATATCGATTTTCCTGAATTCATGGACTGGAAACACAATGCCGGTGATGACTATATGCGTATGCGTACCGCCAACACCGCAGTCTTTCTTTCTGATGAATTTATGAAGCGTGTCGAAGCGAACCAAGACTGGTATATGTTTGATCCTGCAGATACCAGTGACCTAAACGAACTCTACGGTCAGGCATTTAGTAAACGTTATGCCGAATATGTAGAAAAAGCACAAAAAGGCGAATTGAGACTTTTCAAAAAGGTTCCTGCAACCGAACAATATCGTCAGATACTTGTTACCCTTCAGTCTACATCTCATCCATGGCTCGTATGGAAAGATACCATAAATAACCGCGCCCTCAACAATAATACCGGTACGATCCACATGTCCAATCTCTGTACCGAAATTTGCCTTCCTCAAGACAAGGATAATGTAGCCGTATGTAACTTGGCATCTCTAAATCTTGCAGCACACGTTATAAATAAAGAAGTCAATTGGGGACGTTTAGAGGAAAGTGTCCGTCTTGCTGTCCGTCAGCTTGATAATTTAATTGATATAAATATCCTCCCTATTCCTGAAGCAGCAAAATCCGACAGGGAAAACCGTGCAATTGGTCTCGGGGTGATGGGATTTGCAGATACTATCGAACGTTTGGGTATGCCGTATGACAGTGAACATGCATGGGATTTTGCTGATCGTATCTTTGAATTCGTAAGCTATATGGCTATTGATGAGAGTGCAAACTTGGCACAAGAACGTGGTTCATATCTCAATTTCAAAGATTCAGAATGGTCCAAAGGTTGTGTGCCGATTGATACTATAAAGAAAGTCGCTGAATCCCGTGGTATGGCTGTTACTGTCGATCAAACTAGTAAACATAAAGGTCTTAATTGGGATATTCTCCGTGCCAAAGTCAAAAATGGTATCCGTAATGCAACCATTATGGCGGTAGCTCCAAATGCAAATATCGGTTTGGTTGTTGGAACAACTCCGGGTATCGATGCTCGTTTTGCCCAAGTCTTCTCACGAAATAAAATCTCCGGTAAATATCTCGATCTGAACCATAACTTGGTAAAAGATCTAAAAAATATGGGTATTTGGGAAAAAGTCAAAGAAGCGATCATTGAAAATCAAGGAGACATTTCGAGTATTCCTGAAATTCCTCAAGCTCTCAAGGAAATTTACAAAACATCATTTACTACTTCACCACATGCATATATCGAAGTTGCTGCTCGTGCCCAGAAGTGGGTTGACCAGGCATTGTCTCGTAATATGTATCTTGAAACACGTGATATTGATGAGACTATGGATATCTATACTGCAGCATGGAAGAAGGGTCTCAAATCTACGTACTATCTTCACATGAAGCCTCGTCACACTGCCGAACAAAGTACCACCAAGGTTAACAAGGCAGAGAAAATGGGCAAAAAGGGGTTTGCAGCAGTGGCTTCAACGAAGCGTTCGGATGATGGTTTAAAAGGAAACTCGATTCCAACTCCACTCAGTGATGCGGAAATTGCTCGTATCGCTGTTGATAATCGAGTGTCAGTTTCGACTCATAGTTCAGAAGCTCATATCCAGAAAGAAATAGAGGCTTCAGTTCCCCATCAAGAAATTATTCACAGGGAAGTTCCTCGTACCGAAACTCATTCTGCTCCGGTAATAGCAAAAGGGTTTGGTGCAGTTGCTATTGTAAAAGCAGAATCCAATCACCATATGGTTGCGGAGATGATGAGTAAACTCATCAATCATCCAAATGCAACACCGATACCATCCACAGCATCTCATACACCAATAGGGTTTACAGCTCCACGACCAAATCATGATTCATTTGGCCCAGAAGATCCAGGAACTGCCAATATTTGTATTGGTTGTGAGTAGTGTTATTATTCATTATATTATTAAATAAAATACCTCTATGCTTATAGGAAAAGCCGCCCCTGAAGATACCAGTTTACATCCCATCAAATATAAGTGGGCGTACGATCTCTATATGCAGGCTGTACGTAATACATGGTTTCCTCATGAAATTACTCTCAAAGAAGACCTAGATGACTGGGCTCGGATGACTGAAGATGAACGTCATGCCGTAGAGTTTTTGATGGCATTTTTTAATCCTGCAGAACTGATCGTTAATCGTTCACTGGCATTAGGAGTGTATCCATATATCAAATCCGCTGAATGTCATCTCTATTTGGCAAAACAAATGTGGGAAGAAGCTAACCATTGTGTTGCTTTTGAATACGTACTCGAAACCTTCCCTGTTGATCGCGAAAAAGTCTTCAGTCATCACCTCAATGTTCCTTCAATGAAAGCAAAAGAAGACTACATCAACAACTACATGAGACGTATGACCCAGATGAATCTCGATGTGGAAACGGTTGAAGGTAAAAAAGACTTTATTCGCAATTTGGTGGCGACGAATATCGTCATGGAAGGTATTTGGTTCTATTCAGGTTTTATGGTTGTTCTTTCATTCCGTCAACGAAAACAATTACGTAATTTCGGTTCGATGATCAACTGGGTATTGCGTGATGAAAGTCTACATCTCAAGTTTGGTATCAACTTGATACACACTATTCTCGAAGAAGATCCAGAATTATTGACCCCAGATTTTGCCGATGATATTCGTAATATTATTATCGAAGGTGTAGATCGTGAAGTTGATTATAATAAGGACCTTTTCCCAACAGGTATTCTTGGACTCAATGCAGACTATGTCAATCAATACGTAAAATACGTTGCTGACCGTCGTCTCGAAGAATTAGGTTTTACAAAGTACTACAATGTTACCAATCCAGCAAAATGGATGAGTACTGCTACCGATGTATACGAATTGGTAAACTTTTTTGAAGCACAAAATACTAGTTACGAAGTAGATTCTCATGCTCATGGTAAGAAGAAGGACTAAGTAAATCGAGGCCTCACCTCGAGGTGAGGCCTCGAACATCTCAGGCGTCTGGTCAAATACATCTAAAAGTGGTATAGTTATATGTGCAGTACCAGACAATCGATCCGATGCAAATCGGATAGGAAAGTCCGAACACCACCCCGATCGTCGCAAGGCGCATCGGGGAGCACGTAGCGGGTAATCCCCGCCAGGGTAACGCCCAGAGGTGCGAACAGAGACGTTCCAAGGTGAAAGCCGAGGAATTCCGATGACCGTAAGGTCCATCGGAAAGCTTCCTTAGTAATAAGGGAGGTGCAACGGCAAAACCCTTACGTTGGTGCAAGACCGTGTCCCGATGCCTTACGGCGTTCGGGAAGAGTCGCTTGACCTTGTGAGTAATTACAAGGCTAGATAAATGATTGTCGTCCCGCTCACCGCAAGGTGCATCGGGAAACAGAATTCGGCTTATCGTACGGCACATATGAAAAATACTCGTCCACAAGACGGGTATTTTTCTTTTTGATATACTAATGACGTCGTGTACATTTTAATTTAACCTCTTTCTTTATTTATGCATCATACCCCTTCATCCGCAGAAAATTCACCGGTGTCGTCGCAGCACACTAACTCTTCTGCGAATAAGATCGCTTTCCGTATATTCCTTCTCACAATCATTCTCGCCCCAATTGCATTTTGGCCGACATCTTATATTTCTCTCGATCTCGTCAAAGTGCTCGTTATTGCACTCGGTACTATCGGTTCAGCGCTCTTTATTGCTCATATTGCTCGTAAGGAAAAAAAACTTGTCTTACCACCTCGTCATCTATGGTGGACCGGGTTTTTCTTGGCACTCACTGTTGCTGTATCGGCATTATTTAGTAGTCATATATCCAAATCTTTTTTTGGTCGAGGTTTCGAATATACGACTGCCAGCTTTATTCTCATATTACTTTTGGCAGGTCTCGTTTCCTACAATTTGATCCGCACCAATATTCAGAGGGTAATTATGATATATGTGAGTATTGTATTGACCTATGTAGCACTTATTCTTTTTCAACTCTGGAGACTCCTCTTCAATCCCGAATTCTTAAAATTCCCTTTTCTGGGAAATGGAACAACGACCATATTGGGTAATTGGCATTCACTGGCAACTTATTCACTGTTAGTTGCTATTGTTGCAATTACAGCCTTGATATTTCTTCCTCTGTCACGACGCATGAAGGTGGTGTATTGGGCTTTGACCATTTTTAGTTTCTTTGGGGCATGTATGGTGTATAACAAAAATGCGTGGCTGGCAATGGTTGTAGTGCTCCTCGGATTGATTGTGCAAGGATATTTTCATGGATTCAAGAAATCACATGATCTTATAAGTTCGTTCACTCAACGCATTTCATGGATAGCCATTATTGCATTTATTGTGGTGTCTAGTTTGTTTTGGAAAGGAAATACACTAGTATTACCTTTGATTAATTATCTCAATGTTGAATATTCAGAAGTAGGCTTATCAATGAGGTCAACACTTGATATCGCATCAGCAGTTATGAAGGAAAAGCCTGTTTTAGGTAGTGGCCCGAATCATTTTTCTCAAGCATACATTGCACATAAGCCTACGGACATCAATCTGACCTCGGCATGGAATGCAGAATTTGTTTCTGGCTATGGAGTTATCCCTACTTTCATCGCAACTCAAGGTGTACTCGGATCTCTCTTGTGGTTGGTATTTCTGATTCTGTATATTGTACTCGCGTTACGAACATTCAAGCATCTCCCCGTAGATTCACATCAGCGTTTCGTTTTAGTCTCTTCCTTCGGAGGTTCAATATTCTTGTGGATTATGATGCTGACGTCGATTCCTTCTCATGCGCTCATCTTCTATACGTTCATATTAACAGGGGTTTCTATCGGATCTGCAGTATTTTGTGGAATATTGAAACCAAAAGAAATCAGCCTTGAACGATCTCAGTTGGGTATTCGTAAATATGCTGCAGTTATACCCGTTGTCTTTATGATAGTCGGAGTTGTGTGGGGATTGATATATATCAAAAAGACCGTTGCACTGGCTTTTTTCGGTTCAGGTATCAGAGAGTTGACTGTTAATCAAGATGCAGAGTTGGCACATCAAGCATTTATTCGAGCATTACGGATTGATTCTTCAGATATTTATTGGCGTGCAGAAGTTGAAGCTCTTCTTTTCAAAACAGCTACATTGGTTCGTGAAGCAAATACCAAAAAAGCTCCAGTCTCCGAAGAAAATGTATTGGCAGTTACTAATACAATTAAACAAGCACTAGAAGCGTCACGCCAAGCTATTGCATATGATCCAGGAAATTATTACAACTATCTTTCCGAAGCTCGTGTTTTTGAAGTGGCCGCGAGTCTGAAGCTCGATGGTGCCCTCGAGAATGGTATTCAGTCTTACTTGAAGGCAATTACATTGAATCCTAAAAATCCAGGATTGTATTTGAATTTGGCTCGATTTCAAGCAAGTCAAAACAAATTCGAAGATGCACTCATAAGTGCCGGAGCAGCCATAAAAGCAAAGGGGAACTATCTCGAAGCAATATTCTTGGTGTCTCAAATTCAAGCAAGTAGTGGCAATCTCCCTGATGCTATTGTGGCAGCTCGAGTTGCGACCGAAATTGATCCAACTAGCCCACTCCTTTTATTCCAGCTCGGTTTCCTTTATTATACCGATAAGCAGTATGGATTAGCTGCTGAGGGGTTGGAGAAAGCTCTCAAGCTTCAGGGTGACTATGCAAATGCACAGTATTTCCTTGGATTAGCGTATAACTATCAAAATAGGAGAATTGATGCAATTGCACAATTTGAAAAACTAAAAGTTTCAAATCCAGACAATCAAGAAGTTGCTTTAATTCTAAACAACCTCAAATCAGGTAGAAATCCATTCACAAATGCCGAGCCACCGGTAACATCAACTCCGGAAAAACGTAGTTCGTTGCCTCTCAAAGATACTTCAAACTAAAAAGACATCCTGTATTCATGGTCAAGAAATGGTTCTCAGTCATTGGAAGGGAAATACGTGGCTTACACGAAGCTGCATATCTTTTGGCTGTCTTTGCGATGCTATCGCAGGTTCTTGGTTTAGTGAGAGATAAGCTTTTAGCTTATTCATTTGGAGCGAGTCATTTATTGGATGTGTACTATGTAGCATTTCGTATTCCTGATTTTATTTTTGCTGCAGTAGGTTCACTTGTTTCTGCTTCAATCCTTCTTCCGTTCTTTATTGATAAATTTGGAAATGGTGATCATGAAGGTCGCCAGTTTTCTGATAGTATCTTTACCGTATTCTCATTTCTTATTATTGTGGTTAGTGGGATTGTTGCCCTAATCGTTCCATGGTTGATTCCGAAAGTTATTCCCGGATTTAGTAATGATCCATTATTACCTCAACTTATTCTAGCCACAAGAATCATGTTGCTATCACCCATTTTCCTTGGACTGTCGAATTTATTCTCAAGTCTGACTCAGATGCGACATCGTTTTCTGGTCTATGCTGCTTCACCTATCCTCTACAACTTCGGTATTATCGTCGGAGTAGTTGTCATGTATCCCTTGTTTGGTATGGCAGGATTGGCAATTGGAGTTGCGATTGGTGCCTTCCTTCATATGGCAATACAAATCCCCTTCATCTCTTTCGAAGGATTGATGCCTCGTTTTACCTATCGATTCCAGTGGAAGAGTATACGATCGGTTATGTTGGTGTCATTGCCTCGTACGATTACATTGTCAGCAAATCAATTGGCTTCTTTTGTCCTAATTTCTATTGCTTCATTGATGGCGCATGGATCTATTTCCATTTTTAATTTTGGATTCAATCTGCAATCAGTTCCGTTGACGATTATCGGAGCCAGCTATTCATCGGCTGTGTTTCCGACATTATCACGATTGTTCTTTGAGAAAAACTCCCGAGAGTTTTTGAGTAAGATGATTACATCAGCGCGCCATATTATTTTCTGGTCGATGCCGATTCTGGTATTGTTTGTCGTCCTTCGTGCGCAGATCGTACGTACGGTTTTGGGAGCCGGTCAGTTTGATTGGTCGGATACTCGTCTGACTGCTGCATTGTTGGCGATTTTTGTGGTGTCGACGATTGGACAAAGTCTGGTCATTCTGTTTGTACGTGCATTTTATGCAGAAGGAAAGACTCGACGTCCGTTATTTATAAATATCCTATCAGCAGTGAGTATTATCATTTTAGGATATGTACTCACTTGGGCATTTGAGCATTTTCCAGTATTTGCATTCTTTTTTGAGGATTTATTGAAGGTCAGTGGTCAGCCAGGCACAATCGTTCTGATGTTGGGCGTGGCTTATTCCGTAGGAATACTGATTAATACTGTTTTGCATTGGATTATATTTGAACGTGATCATCCAGGTTTTACGAAACCAGTTTTCGAAACATTTTTCCATAGTTTCTGTGCTTCTGTCATTATGGGGTATGCAGCGTTTTTGAGTCTCCGTATTTTTGCTGCTATATTTCCTTTGCAAAAAGTATGGGGAATATTCATGCAAGGGTTCTGCTCAGGTATCGTAGGGCTCTTTGTAGGTGTTTTAGTATTAATTATTTTGCGAAATAAAGAATTGACCGAAGTTTGGAATACGCTTCATAATAAGGTGTGGAAAGCACCTGTACCGCCTGCAGAAGTGGAGCATATGTAATATATCTGCTATATTGCCTCTATGAACCCTGCTAATATTCGTAATTTTTCTATTATTGCCCACATTGATCACGGCAAATCCACACTTGCCGATCGTTTGCTTGAGATTACTGGTACTATTGAGAAGCGTAAAATGCAGGCCCAGGTGCTTGATAGTATGGAACTGGAACGTGAACGAGGTATTACAATCAAAATGCAACCAGTACGTATGCGATTCACTGTTGGAGGCGCGGACTACATTCTAAACATGATTGATACTCCCGGTCATATCGATTTCTCATATGAAGTATCACGCGCCCTTAAGGCCGTTGAAGGCTCTATATTATTGGTAGACGCGACGCAGGGTGTACAAGCTCAAACATTGACTACATTAAATATGGCACGTGATATTGGCTTGGTGATTGTGCCAGTCGTCAGTAAGATTGATTCTCCATTAGCACGTACTGAAGAGGTTATTCTCGAAGTAAGCCAGTTACTCGATTGTCCACCCGAAAATGTCTTGAAGGTATCAGGTAAGACTGGTGAAGGGGTAGAACACTTAGTAAATGAATTGATTCGTCGTATTCCTCCTGCACATACTGGTATCGATAAACATTTCTCCTCTCTGGTATTCGATTTTCAATATTCAAACCATACTGGTGTGATCGTATACGTACGTGTGATGAATGGTTCAGTCAAAAAACACGACAAACTTCGATTCAAAGTAGCCGATAGGGAATTTGAAGCAATCGATGTGGGTATTTTTACTCCAGAAGAAACTCCCAAAGATTCACTTTCTGCAGGTGAAATTGGCTACATCGTCACTGGTGTTAAAGAGCCAGGTATTGCTTCGGTGGGGGATACTGTCGCATCAACCAAAGATACCACTCCGCCTTTGGAAGGCTATCAAACCCCTCGTCCGGTGGTCTGGGCTTCTGTCTACCCCGAAAGTCAGGATGATTTGGCCTTACTTCGCCAAGCCTTGGGCCGACTACGGCTTTCTGATTCATCCTTTACCTATGAAGAAGAATCATCAGGCACATTAGGTCGTGGGTATCGCTGCGGTTTTCTCGGTATGCTTCATTTGGAAATCATTACCGAACGCTTGCGTCGTGAATTTAACCTCGAACTGGTAGTCACAATGCCGACCATTACCTATGTGGTCAAACTAAAGAATGGAAAAGAAGTGACTGTCTATTCCCCTGCTCTCTTTCCTGATGACAATGATATTGTCGAAGTGTTTGAACCGATTGTAACTATGAAGATCATCACACCACCTGCATATATGGGTGGCTTGATGAAATCAATTTTTGATCATGAAGGAAATGTCACCTCGGTAGATAATTTCGGAGATAATCGTTCAATACTCACGATGGATATGCCGTTACGTGAATTGATGCGTAACTTTTTTGATGAAATTAAGAGTGTTTCTTCCGGATATGCTTCTATTTCATATGATATTACCGATAGTCGTTTGGCAGATGTTGTTCGTATGGATATGTTGATCGCGGATGAACCGGTGGCAGCATTTACTCGAGTGGTTTCTCGTCGTCGTGTCGAAGAAGATGCAGAACAGTCTGTCGAAAAACTCCATAAGCTATTGCCTCGTGAGTTATTTACCTTCAAAGTTCAGGCCAAAGCTCATGGACGTATTATTTCTTCTCGAACGGTATCAGGTGTCAAAAAAGATGCCGCAGGAACACTTTCTGGCGGTGATATTACACGCAAAATGAAGCTTCGGGACAAGCAAAAAGAAGGTCGCAAGCGTCTCAAAGAACATGGTACGGTTACTATTCCTCAAGAAGTTTTTGTGAAGATGATGCGAAGTGGGGAATAAAACTCACTTTTCTTACTATAAAACCGGAAAATACACCAATACCATACTGATAATAATCAGAACACTAATGATAATGGATGCGACGCGGAAGGCTTTTTGGGATTTTTCATGAAATAACATAATAAATCTAGTATACTGGGAGAGATGAAATACAGCAACCGTCCCAAGATGCGTATACACCGAATCGCACATTCACCAATTACCTTGGTGGCGGTTCTTATTCTCTGTTTTATTCTCAGTAAAGCCGCATGGAGTGTCTACGGCAAAGCCACTGCAACCCAAGTACGTCTTTCTCAGGTGCAGTCTGAATTGGGAAAATTGGAGGGTCGTCACACGGTATTGGCGAGCAGAGTAGCATTATTATCCACTGATGAAGGTGTTGAAGCAGAAATGCGTACAAAGTATCGTGCCGTGAAAGATGGTGAATTTGTAGCGGTGATTGTAGATGGTAAATCTTTACCAGCAGTAGCTATGGCAACTTCGAGTACCCCTTCAGTAGGGTGGTGGGGAACAGTGTGGGGTTGGTTTGGTGTTGGAAAGTAATCCTTTATTTTATTCCGAGTTTTTCGCGGAGTTTTTCTTCATCAAAACCGATGATGACTTCTCCGTTAACTTCGATGACCGGAACACCCATTTGACCTGTTTTATCGATCATTTCCTTACGCTTGGCGAGATCTGAAGCTACGTTGTACTCGGTGTATTCGAGATTGTTTGCTTTGAAAAATGTTTTCGCCATATTGCAATACACACAGGTCGGGGTTGAATAGATAGTTAATGTAGTCATGGATATATGATACGTCTATTAATTAAAAAATAAAATGTGCGGGTTTCAGTTTCTCACACATCATATTGTAAAAGTCAGTATATCATATCTCCGCACTATTTTATTGGAACATAAAAAAATCGTTTTGTGTGGGGATAAAAGACCAAAAAATTCCTTGCTCCAAAACTCAATCTGAACGATAATTATATGTAAATGCTCGTTGCTTTTTATGATTAAAAATAAACATTCTTTCCGGCTGACGAAAAGTATTGTTTCAGAAGCTCCACACAACTTGGTCGATTTTCCGGTAAGTGGTTTTTCTGCCACAGAACCAGCGTCTTCCCCTGGTCCCACGGTTTCAGATAGTAATAGACGATTTTTCATCAAAGCGTTAGGTCTTGCCGGGGCGGGTATTGTGGCTTCTCAAATCATTCCCAATAAAGCATCAGCGTTAGTGATGGGAAGCACACCATCTTCGAGTGTAGTCGGTCTCAAAAATTCCAGTAACACTCGAATCAATCCTGCAACAGATGAAACGCTCGCATCACTGTTGACTGGGCAGGGAGTAACTAAACTTTCAATCAGTTTGGCTGCGTCAGGGAATGTCAGAACCCCAGCTGCAGGGAAAAAAATACGAGTATACGCATCACGTTTCTCCCTCACCGCTGATGCAACCTCAGTTTCATTTCGATTTACCGCAGGAGGAACAGATCATGAGAAATACGTCTCTCCAAAGACTGGAGGTTTATACGGCGCAAACAACCATCCTAATTATATCGAAGGGGGAGTTGATCAGGTTTTATACTGTGTTATATCGGGGACTACTACAGTCCAGATCAACGTAGATTATTTAGAAATTTAATTTCAGATTTTTACCATGTCCCTACGCGCAGTCGAACACATTTTTACTGGAGCAACCACCCCCATTGCTTCTTACGATTCAACCAAAACCAATTTGGGTACTTTAATGATTCAGAAAAGTGGCGATAACCCTGAAGACAATTTTGTGGGGCCACTTCCTGTCGCTATTGCCAGGCCAATGGAAGAATCCACCGCTGTGGCTATGGTGTTTCCGCATGCTATTACCTACAGCTCTACTATTGATTGGGTGTTTTTGTTAGAAAACACTGTTGCAGCTGCTAAACGTATTTTTCTTTACGAATACAACAAATCACTCGCTACCTA
>Ga0163150_10001673_pt1 | contig 36475 bp, 55 predicted proteins | sample OliLakLV19P2IB_FD_148628 | JGI IMG/M metagenome (GOLD analysis project Ga0163150, IMG submission 148628) | Freshwater microbial mat bacterial communities from Lake Vanda, McMurdo Dry Valleys, Antarctica - Oligotrophic Lake LV.19.P2.IB | ecosystem: Environmental > Aquatic > Freshwater > Lake >... | reverse complement strand
TTACGTACGCGCACCTTTTGGTACCCCATGCCACATCATCTTACAGCAAGTACGCCAGAAGAAGGCGCCGCTACCACCATTACCACCATAACCATGGTGGTTTCCTACGTGCGTATATAAAAAAATAAGTTAAGTGCTCTATTGGAACCATCATGCCCATGGTGGTCATGGTGGTAGGACTGATTATTGCAACCACCTAATTCAGACTTACGTACGCGCACCTTTTGGTACCACGACGGATTTCTCCCAGACGGTCTTATTGCAACCACCTAATTCAGACTTACGTACGCGCACCTTTTGGTACCCCATGCGTCTGAGTATGGCACCTACCCTGCGACCATCTGCAGTGGTCCAGGTTCCGACCGGTTTATTGAGTCCTAGCGCCAAAAATTCGGCGACGACAATTTCATCGTGCTGTAGCGCCCAATCCCTCAACGGAGATTCCCACTCGTCGGACCTCTCGTATTTGGAATGAACTGAACGCAGAGCGTTATCTTCTGCTTCAGTCAGCCACCACTGCTTCCCTCTGGCGTGCAGGCTCATGGCCTCGGCCCAGAGTTGATCCCTATTCTCGGACACCCACGCATTGTTTAGCTCGCCAGGTGCGCGAACCACCCACATGCGTCTATTACCTGTTGAGTCAGTTAGGAACTCATCGTCGTTTGTAGTGCCAACCACGACCGTATAACGCGGCATGACTTTGACACTGCGTTCGTACGGCGGGCGAATCCTGTCGACAGCTGATGAAAGAAACGCTTTTACTGACTCGCTGTCGCTCCGGATTATGGATTGCAGTTCGGCCCACTCAATGACCCAGATGTTACGCATGGCCATGACTGCGTCTTTGCTTTTGATATCGACAAATGTGTCTGAGAACCATTTATCGCCAACTAAAGTTTTGAAGAACGTACTTTTAAGCTGTCCCTGTGGACCAGTGAGAATCAGACAGGTGTCGACCTTGCATCCAGGTCGCAGCGCCCGCGCCACGCAAGCGATCATGAACTTCTTAACGAGCACTGCGGATAACTCATCGCCGGTGCCCAGGGCAATGCTGGCAACGTTATCAACGCGGTTAACGCCGTCCCACGACAGCGAATGAAGATAATCCGTTAGCGGATTAAACTTGTTTTCCATTGCCACTAAAACGAGTGCGTCAAACACGTCGTTCTTGGCGTAGTTTAGAGTTTTACCCTTTGAGCCCTTAAACTGATTCTGGAGCTGTTCGCGGGTCGTGATGATGTCTACTTCTTCGAGCGGGCTACCAGCAATAAGTGGCACCATTCCCATTTCGTCATACTGGAGTGGCCATCTGCCGCCGAGCGCCACGCGCCCTGTATCTGGGCTCCGCAGGATTTGACATATAGATGCCACGCTACCGTCCCATTCGAGCGGCATTCCTCCGCCAGGTTCCCTCCATAAGTCAGGAGAGAACGGCGCCATTTTCCTAATGATATCCGCGCGCGACTTATTGGCCTGCGATTCGGCAATTGTCCCATTTGACTCAGTCAACAGATAGCCATCTTCGGAGGTCGACTTAGCAATGACTTCATCAATCTTGTGCCAGACGAGGTCTTCATCCCATTCTGGCTTACATCGTGGTTCATGGTTGTAGTGTTCTTGAATAATCGCGAATGCTTCTTCTCGAGTTAATAGGAGGCCTTTGACTAGCGACTGCGCCACATTCCATAGCGACAGGCTTCCGTTGGAACCCTCAACTGAGTCCGGCATCCTTGAGATGTATTCGACTCCGCGCCTAATCATTACCGACCTGTCTACGGTCGGCTTCATCTCCGGCTTCGCTTCTGGTAATTGCCGTTTGTTTCGTTTGTTTTTCTTCTGGTTAATGAGATCCAGCACCCATTGAGGAGGCGGCTGTAACGCGCCGCGCTTCACCCACTCGTACGTTGCCCCGCTGGCGTGTTTACTTGGCGGCCCAACCACGTATCCGCCGTCCGCGCGAATGTCCACTCCATCAGCGAGCACGCTTGCTCCACTTTTCCAGTCTCCCGTCTCTGGATAGGAAAAGTAGTAATGATATCCGCTGCTCGTCCTGACGACGTTATAACATTCCACCGGCCCGTATTTGGCAGTTAGTTCCTGCCATGACGTTTCACTGTCAACATCCACGACGAATAGGCCATACGCCCTCCCGGTCTTTATGCCGACATTCCAAGACCATCCCTCAAAGGTTGGCACCTCATAATTCTGCCAACCAACGTCAATCGGATGCTTGCCGGGACTTCCGCACGCCAAATTATCGCACGTGCATAATCCGTCAACAATTCCGTGCAACCGAATAGGAGACCAACCATTGCTTCTGCATTGACGTGCTGCGTCTTGGATATCCATCCGACCCGCCCTTTAGAGGTAAATATCTGTACACTACGTGGCATATATCGACAACACTCACTGCATTGACGTTGTGCCTGTGCGCATCAAGTAAATTAGCATGCGCTCCAGTTCATCCAACTTAGCTATTAGCCGCGCCATGTCGCGCTTGAAGTGCCATTCCTTTATGGAGATGACGTGCGCTGCTACTTGGTCGGTAGCGCTAACTACCATTTTACTATCTCCAGACCGCGAGTAACGGCCCATGCGCGCGGCACAAACTTGGTGTGCTGAGGGGTTAGTCCGGACCATGCGAGCACTATGTCCTGTAAATCCACGTAAGCGAAATATGCCTTACAGCGCAGACAGTGGACTCCGATGGACATGTACGGCGCCATCGGAATTAAGCACTCTGGGCAGCTATATTCACCGACCATCTGCGGCCGGCCGTTCTAGTAACATTACCGCCGCGTACTTCAGGTCCTCGGATTTCATGCTCCAAGCAAGATGGTCGATAAAGCTGACGCACTCTTTTATTGTTTCGGCCCGAACGCGTTCTCTGTCGCTCAGTTTGATTCGTGGCTGAATTTCAGGTGCGTTTTTTCTAATTGGCGCGTGCATCCGCTCCTCAGAGAATCCGTTACGCATCCTGGCGTAATGGGCCTTGCAGACCTGTTTTCGGCCGTAAATCTTCCTATCGCAATTAGCAATTGAGCAAATCATTGATTGTCCCGAGGTGAGTTGAGGTTGTTGTTCTACTGATTACTGCTATGTGTAGTAACTACAGGTCGAAACGGTCGAGCGTGATTATGAAGAGCACGCCAATAATCAAGAAGGCGGCAGTGGTTACGGCGGTTGAAATGAGAGTCACTTCTAAGTCGCTCAACATGGCGGTACGACGTTGGTCTTTAGGTGTTGATGCGCTTTGGCGTACTGGATGGCAGTACTGTGCAGTAGGTCCAACATCATGTTCTGCTGCCTCTTATTGGAGGCCGCGAACTTGTGCGCAGCGTCAATGAGGTTCATCAGATGCGCTGTATAGTTATCCATAAATGGCCTCTTCCTGTTGGCGGTAAACGAACGCTTTGATGTCTAGCTCTTGCTCGGCAGTCGTTCTGCTGACGCCTACTAAGAATCGAGATAAAATCTCGGCAACGGTTTCGCTCGGAGTGCGCCCCTTTCTCTTGGCGTACAGCTCCAGGCGGTCCATGGCGAGGTCATCCAGGACAAAAGCCACTCTGGCAGGAAGTTCCGGCAACCCTTCGGCTGAATCCTGGTTGCCCTTTCGTTGGTCGTAGTGCCTCTGGCAGAGCCGCCGCGCGTAGTGTTTACTAGAGCAGCCTTCAAGCGTACAAATCCTCATGTCGCCACCAAGGCCATCTGAGCGCGCAGTTCATCTCGCTCGCGTCCAGCGCGCTGCCAGGCGCACCAGAGGTCCTTCAGGGTGCCGATGAGCACTGCCTTCTCCGACTCGCTGTCTTGCAATCGGCGGCGAAGGGCATCTATCTCCAGGCCATCGATTACGGTCGCCAGGTCCTCGGGAAGAATGCGGTTCGAGGATTCATCACTGGACACGCCAACGTCGGCCCATGGTACGTCCATCGTGTCGGCGCGGGATTTCATCGGACACCCCCGCGAAGCGCGGTAGGCATCGGAACTGTCGCGATCCTCGGAAGTAATTTGGAAAGCGGACAGGAAGCGGATGGATTCTTAATTGCCCGCTTATTTGTACTGCCTGTGCGCTCGGAGGGATTCGAACCCACGGCCATCGGATTCGAAGTGTTAGCGCTATCATTCAACGTTGTCATATGTGCCTCTATCTCCCTACAATCACTCACGTTATTCGTGTTAGTTAATCTGCTTTCGTACCCTTTCGCTTCTTTTCGTCCCTGGGAAGCGGACAGGAAGCGGATGGGTCATCGGGGTTTTGTTGTCCCGACGAAACAAATTGTGACTGAGTTTGACGTAACGATGCAAGCACCCATGTAGGATCATTCTCCTCGGATTGGCCCGGAGTGCATTCTATTGATGGGTATTGAGCGATCACAATCGTAGGCTACTGTCACCTACGAATCCGTTACAAATAGATTACTGCCACACTGTCGCCCAAGAGAGACAACCCTACTTCGCGCGTTTTTCGTCAGATGCGAGTTGGGACTCCGCCTGTTCACAACCCCACCTTAGAATGTGAACAATTACCTCACTACGAGTGAGCTCACTACGCCGAGAGATCTCATCCAGTCTCTCCAGTAGTTTCTTAGGAACACGAATGGACGTCGGGACTGCTGGCCCCTCAAACGGCGGCAGTATCGCTCCCTCCGTAGGCGTCTTCATTGTTGCCTTTCCATTGTAAGTCTCGTCCCGAAACAAACCTCTAAAGCCCTTATTGCGCACTCGCAACTCCTTGTCTGCAATGACTCGCTGACACTACATAGTCTTGAACAACTGCAGTTGCAAATCGACTAAGTTTGTATTATAAATGCATGAGTTCAGTCGGTGCAGGGCGGGTTGGTTGGCGTCGGCGAGGCAGGCTCCTAGAGGGCACCAGGTCACAGGCTGGGCGTAACCGTAGGAGTTGCCATGACGACGATGAGGGCGTTCACGCCACCTGAACATAAGACAGCACTACCACCGGTATTGACTTGCTGGGAGTGCGACGGTTTCGGCTGGGTCCAGGCCGAGAACGAGGACGGCCTCATGCAGGAAATGAATTGTAGGCGCTGTGACGGCTTCGGCGCCTACGTCATGTGTATCGACTGTGAGGACGCGTTTTCAGACAGTCCGATAACGCATCTCTGTGATGGCTGCCAAGTCACCTGTGGCCACTGCGGCAAGAGTTGGGATGAGAAGAACGCTCATGCCTGGGAGTGCATGGGTGTCTTTGAGGAATTTCAATCGCTGTAATCACCGCAACAAAGGAGCAACACATGACGTCAACAACTGACCGACTCACTGTCTATAACATCAAAGAAAAAGGCGAAGGTAAGAAGTCTTACTTTTTTAAGATTGGAGTCGCTTACACCAACAAGGATGGCTCAATCAATCTGCACCTTGATGCGCTTCCGACTGACGGAAAGCTGCACATCCGCAAGGACATGGAACGCACTGACGAAGTGCCCACCTAATCTCCGCACAATGCCAATTTAATCTCCGCATACCGTCATACCGTATCTCAGTCTTTAGGAGCAGTCATGACTTCGAATGAAATCTACAACCTTTGCCGCAGAGTTTTGGACGCTGAATCAGATACCGAACGGCGTTTGATGCTGTCGATTATCGCCAATGAGTGCAATCGGCTCACCAAGGCGCTGGCGAAAGTGGTCGAGACGAAAGAGACAGAAGTAACGCCTGCTTTCTTCGAGTTTCATAAGACGGCTCTGGCGTAATGGATGACGGTAAAAGGCATGGCCGTATTGGCGGCACCGACGTTGCTGCCATTTTGGGTCTTAATCCTTGGCGTACCAAGTTGGACGTTTACAACCGAATCGTCCACGGTCTTCGAGACCCGATGAATCCGGCAATGCAGAGAGGCCTTGATGTCGAGCCGGTGCTACGAGCGATGTATGTGACGGAAACGGGGGTGTCGCTCATCGAACCGCATCCTGGCGTTATCGCCAGTGAGGAACATGAGTTTGCGGCCGTATCACCGGACGACTGGGCCGTTAGGGAGGGGGGAGTTGTTACCGTTGACTATAAGTCTGCCAGCGTGTGGACGCGCCCAAAGTGGGATGAGGGGATGCTGAAGCATTATGAGCTCCAACTCATATGGGCAATGGCAATCGGTAACAAGGACGCCGCGGAGTTGTACGTCGGCTTCGGCGTCGACGGCAAAGGGGATGAGCCGGCTGGATTCAAGATTGTGGAAACGAGGAATTACGAGCTCGAACGCGATCTGGAAGTTGAGTCCATGGCGTTAGAGGCGGCGGGGGATTTTTGGAGCCGGCACATTCTATCAGGAACACCACCTGCGTACGAAGCAAACCACCCTAAGAATACGAGCAAGAAAAAACGATATGGAAACTATCTCTCTAAGAAGTGAAACGTCGCCAACTATTGGCGCACTAGCGGCCGCCCTTGCAAAAGCTCAAGGCGCCATGAAGTTCGCATCTAAAGACAGCACTAATCCGCATTTCAAAAGCAAATATGCCGACCTTGCAGCTGTGTGGGAGGCGATACGTGAGCCACTGTCGGCCAATGGGTTAGCTATCTTCCAAAATCCGTCATCAGACGCCAATGGCATCATTCTTGAGACAATTTTGATGCACGCCAGTGGGGAGTTCATTCGCTCTACATGCTGGATGCCCGTAGCACAGAAGACAGCGCAGGCCTACGGAAGCGCCACTACGTATGCCCGCCGATACTCGCTTGCTGCAGTAGCAGGCGTAGCAGCGGACGATGATGACGGCAATGCGGCGTCTGTACCGGCCTCAGGCGAGCTACGAGCCGTCATGCAGGCAGCGCGTCGAGTCGAAATCCAGGACGTCGTTGCCGAGGATCGCGACGAAAAGCCGGTGACGCCTGCGCCGCCAAGGAAGGCAACTCCATGGGAGCGGATGCAGGAAGCAGGCAAGTCAAAGGGACTGAAAGTGGTCGACGTAGGTCGCATCGCCACGCGCGTCACCAATAAGACGAAGACTAACGCGTTCACGGAAGAGGACGTTGACCTTGTCCTTAAGGAAATCACAGCCAGTGTGTCTGCATGATTACCGTTGCCGATGTCGAATCGATTCAGCAAACCATGGATGCGATGGACGCAGCAGACGGAGAGTTAGTGCCAAAGATTGCCAGAATCATGCTGTCTGACATCAAGGAATTACTTGCCGAGGTCGACCGATTAAAGGCAGCGCTTGCTGAGACTGAGCGCGCCAATAACGAAACGCGGTCGAAGAATGAGGTGCTTATGGAGGCGTTTCAGGCGTTGAAAGCTTAACGACATCTATGCGCATGGTGGCGGTCGAGATGGCCGTCCAGACATAACCGTCGATGAAACACGTATAGATGTTTACTTGTGGAGTCAATATGGAAGTCCTTCTTATAATTGGCGTGCTCCTTGCCGTTGTCGCGCTAGTGTTCCGCAACGGTCAAGTCATCACAATGTCGCTTCCAGGCCATTGGGTACTTGTGCTTAAACAGCACAACATCGACATGAGTACGCGCATAGGGCGCGGAACGTCGACCCGGAACGTCAATGGAAAAGATCGTAATCTCGATATTGCAGCAGCTATGGCCGACTTCGATTCCAAGGTCAGAGTATTCAAAGGCGCTAGAAATAGCACTGGCAACAGAGCGAGCGGCAGCGTCGACGTCGCCTCAAGCGTCAATCATGGTCAGGCAGACTCCGCTGCGGCGAAGAAGTAGGCAGAAGCGCATAATCACGTCGTATCCGAGCAGCATGAAGCAATTTGAGGAAATGCTGTCGGCCGGAGCGACAATTGAAGAGATAATGAAGGCGTGTAATTGTTCGAGCCAAACAGTGAGAGTGCGGATTTCCAATTTAGAGAAACGCGGTGCTAAAGTTGAGCGAGCACAGGTCCCGGGAACACGCGGGAAGAACATTAACAAGTACACGATGACGACAGGGCCGGTAAAATGAACTACAGATGGATCGCGTTGTTTGCATTGCTTATTAGTTGCGCATCGACGCATTCATCTTCAGTCAAGCGAAAGTATACACATCGCAGAGACCTGGCAGCCGCAGAAAAATATGAGCAGGACAAGGTGGAACCTCAACGACTGTCCAGTGACCCGGAAGCCAGTAAACAACGTGAGTTAGCAGTCAGGCGAGAGAAAATGTCTTGCCAGGAACTATGCACAGACTATCAGTTGTCGTGCGAAGAACTGGCCATTCAGGACTATGAATCTGGAGTTAGCGATGCGAAAAATGCGTTCTATGGCTGGGGCGTCCGCGGAGCCATTAACAAACTTCAAGTTGGTGGGCCAGAACACGCACATGCGAAATTGAAGATTGACGAAGAGATGTGCACAAAGCAGAATGATATCTGCAAGCGAAGATGCCAGGTGGCTGCGAAATGAATCAGAAGATTGAATGGACGAACAAGATAGTCAAGCATCCTACGACCAAGACAGAGATGGTTCTTGGAGTGGTTGCCGTATTCGGCTGGATTTTTTACTGGCCGATAGTAATCTGGGTATTATGGGTGATGTGGTCCGGCACTATCGGCAGAATCCATTAGCTTTTTGAACATCTCTCGAGCTTCTGGGTGTTTCTCCTGGAGTAAGTAGATCGTTGTGTCGAACGCCTTGTCACCAGCCTCCATTGCGCTAGTCAGCGGGCCAGCGAATCTACCCAGTTCGTTTGGAGTTTTTTCGACGATGCCGCGCAGGACGTGAGATTTTGACGCCTTGTTGAGCAATGAAGCTCCAAAGGAACTGCCCCTGTTCTTGACAACGTTCCTGGCAGCAATGCCACCTGCGGCTAGTGTGGCGGCGCCCGGACGTCCCATCAGTAGTGGACCGAGTACAAGGCCGCCAGACCCAAGCGCGTTGATTGCCTGAGGCAACATCCCCTCCTCGCTCTGCAGTCCCTTCTTGCCAAGCTTAGTCGCCTCTTTCATGGCGCCGTACATCACCTTGGCATTCTTGAAGGCGGATGCCGCTTCCGGGCTTATTTTCGACATCTGGGCTTCAATTTGGTCATTCAGAATGCCCTGAATGGACTTGCCGACAGATGTGGTGATTTTGGCTTCGTCATGCCACTTAATGCCGTTCTGAATGGAGCTTTTTAATTCGTTAGCCGCTGAGAACCCGCCACCTTGGGCCGCAGTTTCGGCGATATCGTCTACATACCTAAGAGCGCTAGCCGCTGCGCGTTTGTCGGCAGGGTTAAGCCTTCCAACTTCTTGTTGGAGCTTTTCCATTACCGGCTTCCAATCGAATGTTGGACCGCCGAGTTGCGCGCCGAAGTCATCAGCCTTTTGTAGTTGACTGCTAATATCCGGCCCTGCGAGCTTCATTTGTTCGGTCGCGGCCTTCAGGACGTTCTCCCTGGTTCGTCCAAAACCGATCGCTCCGCCATCCAGGAGCTTGCCACCTATCTGTCCTGCCCTTTGCTCTCCGAGCTTCGCAATCGAGCTGCCAGAGGCTCCTGTGGCCTTTAACGCCTTCTCTGCGGCCATCTTGCGAAGCCAACCAGAGACCTTGTCGTCAATTGACGCAACGCCTTTTTTAAGCAGCGGTCCGACAGTCTTCCCGAGCTTATTAAGGCCTAACGTGGCTCCAAACGATGTGACACCGCCGATAGCTGCGTCTTTGAGCACGCCAAGAGGAGAATCTGACTCGGAACCACCGGCACCGGAGAATGCTCCGGAGATGCCTTGATATATTGGGCTCCCGACAGGTACGCCCATCGCTCCAAGTGCGCCGTCCCGAAGAATAGAGCCGCCAATGTTCGATGCGATGGCTGTCTTCTGTCGGTTCTTTTCGCCGGCCGCCAATTCGGACCGGATATTGTTACGCTGGAGTTCATACTGACTCGGGAGTTTCTCTCCTGGCGCGCCCACTAATTCTGGATTTCTAGCTTTCGCTATCGCTCCGCCGAGCTCGTCTGAAGTGTTGAATGTGGCACCCTGGGCTGCGTGCGCAATAATAGTGCGTAACAGTCCTGGATCGTCTTTTTCTGGCGCATCCTCGAAGTCGTCCCAGTTAAACTTTGTCTCGGTAGCGTCTGGGTATTCGTCCCACTTGAAATCGCTCATGGGGCGAGTCTTCCACCGGCCTTGATAGCGGCATCCATTTGCGACTTAGGTATTTTTTTCGGCTTGCCGTTTGGCGAAATAATAACGACAGAATCGTCCTGCGCTTGTGTCTTTTCCACCGCGTCAGATGTCAATCCACCGCGCTTCTTGTATTCCTGTACTGCCGCTTCCGGCGCGCTGGACTGATTCTGCTTCAGAGTCGAAGTCAGTTCCCGTCTTAGATTCCTCAGACCCATCCTGTACTGTCTATCAGAGGAGCCAGGACCCATACCAAGTTCAACCGCCTTGCGGTTCACTTCGTGTTCGCTGGCTGCGGTACCGGATTGCATTTTAAGCAATTGAGCCAGGAGTCCTTTGGAAAGCTGTTGTACCTCCTCGCCTTCGTCACTGAGTATGCCGCCAGGAAGGTGACCGGCGATAAATCCAACACCAGGGACGTCTTCTTTGTTGTCGAGGTCCGTCCCCACCAACTTCTCAAGCGTGTCTAACTTGCCGACGAGCGAAGATGCCTCTGGCGGGATTCGCTTCTCCAGCTTTTCCACCTGCGCGTTCAGCTTGTCGTCAGATTTAGCTCCGGCAGAGAGTCTTGCCGCTCTTTCCTGACTCGCTCTATTTTTTGAGGACTCTTGCTCGCGCCACTTACGTTCCGAAGCGACGTCCGACATCTTATCTTCGCGATCCAACATTCTACGCCGGTACCATTTCTCGCCATTGTAGCCTTCCGCCGCCGCCTTCTGCCGCATCACTGCGTCACGGATTTTCTCTTGGCGAAGTTCATCCATTCCGGAGTCGAGTGCCTTGCGTTCCTCGGCATCCGCACCCATACGCTGCTTAATCGCCTGTTCGTTTTCGAATTCGCCGTACCCTCTCCCGGAGGCCGTTAACGCAAAGCGGCGCCAACCATTGTCCTTGTGGGCCTGCGCCAGTTCATCATCCAGATTGCGACGGCCGGCGAACTCAGCCTTGACGCGTTGTCTGACTTTATCCTCCATTGAAAGTTCTGGCATCGGAGCCGAGATTTCATCCACCGCCCGCTGGTCCATTTTCAATTCTGGCGTGCCCAGATTGGCGGACAGGTGACTTCCGCGTTCCGCTATCATTGGGTCGCCGATATCAGTAACGGTCATTTCCGACTCTTGCGGTCCTTCACCCATCTCATCTGCTTTGGCGTCCAGTCCGCGAGACTGGCTGTCCATTGATTCTGGCGGTTTTCGACCCTTCTGCTTGCGCAGATATTGAGAGATATACGCCTTAACCGCATCGTCCTGGACGCTCATTGTTAACCTTTCGCAGCATAAGCGGCCATCACACGATCTCCGCCAGCGCCGCCAGACCTGGATGCATCTCTATGTTTCGAACCCATGCGATGCCAGCGCTTCTCTATGTCAGATCCAAGGTCGTCATAGTGAGCCGCCTTCCTCTCCTGAAGACCTAGGTTGGCATCCATATTTCGACCAGCGACGTCATATGTGCGGTCTGCCTTCCTGCTATTCACACCTTGCGCGTTTTGCGCGTTAAATCGCGCAATCGAGTCATGTGCTTGCGCTCTCGCAGCGTTCTGGCCGAAGTCCTGGTTGCGCATGTCGCCGGCAGACTGGTTCGCCAATGAGACAGCCTTGAGTGCTTGCGCCCTGGAATTAGCTGCCTGATTTAGGCCTCCAAGGTTTGCGCGCTGGGCCGCAACTTGCTGATTCGACATTTGTGCTGCCATTGACTCGCCGCTGTTTGGCCCTAGCTTTTGCTGCAACGCCATTCGCGACCCGCGTTCTTGCGCGCCGATATCAGCTTGCATATTAGCGATAGCTGCACGGTCCTGGTCTCCGTAGCCTTCCTGGCCAGCCTTAGACAATCGCCGAAGTGCGTCAATCTGAATGGCTCTTGCGTCCTGGTTGTCGCCGACTCCAGACATCGCTGATTGGCCCTGTTGTGATAGAGCCTCTTCCGGAACGACGTTTGCGCCGTCAACAAACTGATCCATCTCCTCAATTTGTTGCAGCTGCTTCTTGCGCATGCCCTCCCTTTGGTCAGCGGCGATGTTACCGGCGATCATCTCGCCCCATGCGCCGATTGAGTCCCCAAAGCCTTCAAAAATTCCCATGCCCATAGTCGTTTACCCGTTAAGCCAATCGATTAAGTCTTGAAGTCGTTCTTCTAAGTATTGGTCTATACCCAAGCTCGGGTCAACGCCGAGGTCCTTGCCTACGTTCTTGGAAGTCTTCAGACGCTCATCGTTCTCACTGACGTCGCTAGAGCCGGCCGAAGTGCCATTGCCTTCATTTTCGCCATAACCGTCCCTGGACATTCCCATTTCCCTATCTTCCTGGTCTCGCTTCTTATGAGCAGCCGCGGCGTTGGTGCTTCTAGGTCTTTTAGACGAGTACGATTTATCCGGTACCTCGGCCGGCTCAGACTTAGGCGGTGGTGCTACAACGACCGGTTTCGGAGGTGGCACGTACTTCACGTGCGGGGAGAACACTTTGTTCGCCAGGTTGCCATACTTACTGGATAGCTCTTTCAGTCGTCCGCCTGCCTCGTTTCCAACTAAGGCATTGTCGAAGTTTTTCTCGCCTTGAGTGTAACTACTCTCCTTACCAAACGTGTTCTCCATTTGGGTTTGTATTCCACCCCAGGAGCCTCCAAGCTTTGCCTTGTCTCCGGCTGCTGCCCTTCGCTTATTAAGTGCGTCAGCCTTCTCCTGGGTGTCAGTATCGGCCATGAAACTGATTCTATCGGTACCAGGCTCGGGAGCGCCTCGCCCGAGAGTATTAAGTATCCCCTGGCCAATTGCCGAACCCTCGCGGCTTGCATAGTAGTTATAGTCGTTGGGGTCCTTCAGGCCTCCCACTTGGTCTGCTTCGCTTTCGATTTGGCCAAATGCCTTATCTGCCATTCCATGCCCGCCGCCCTTATTGGCGTCCAGATAGCTTTGCAGGTTCACGAACTTGCCGTCACCAACAGGAGCTGCTGCTTGCGGGCCTGATGCTATTGGCGCTGGGGCGGTACCTGCGCCACTGCCGCCTCCGGCCGCGCTAGCGCCACGCGCAGAAAGTCCGCCCTCGAGCAAGTCATCAATCGGCCTGCGAATCATTGCCATTCTGCGTCACTCCACTATGAATCGAATACGATACTTGGTATCCGCCGAAAGGCCGGACAGCGCCCTGATTTTAACCCTCATTCCTGACACATCATTGGACACTTCCCAGGTCGGAAACACGGCGGTCGGGAATGACGCGGTCGGAGTAGTCAGATTCTCCATTGAACCGACGAGTAAAATGGTCGGCTTGAAGCGCTTTTTCACCGAAATAAAGAGTGCATCACCTGGCAGGCCGGCGCTTCCGGTGGTTGTGAATACGAACTCCTCAACCTGCGACTGCATATTGTCTGCCCTGCTTACGTTCGCAAACGCAGCGGCAGTACTGGTCATGAACGAGTTCAGCGGCCGCAATAGAGAATCAATCCAGGACGCCTGCTCCGGGAAGTCTTCACGATTGAGGTTCTGCACTTTCGGAGGCTGACTCATCTCGATGACCTGTCTGAACCGCCCTTGAATAGTTGAGCGATTCCGTTGAGAGCCCAGCATCCGAAGGCCGCCGACATGCTGAATATAACATTTAGCCTATCAGCCATTCTGTATGCCTGCGGGGCATACAACCGAACATTGACCGGCCTGTCTGTGCCGTCCCATAACTGGTCCGGAGTCGTCCACTGGGCGATAGTCGAGTCCTGTCCGGTGTCAACGATGGTGCTGTCAACGGTTCGGTTGAGTTCCGTAGAAACGCCGTAAGTGAACCTGGGGATGTGCGCGTTCGCAAACAGGAACTCAGTATCCTGGAACGTTTTCAGCTTTCCTGGCGCGTCCCCGGTGATTGGCGCCCACTGAACTGAGGATGCAATGGAAGTGTAAACTGTTGCAGCTGCGGCAGTAAACTCAGACTGCTGCCCGTTGGCGTTGCATGTCACGGCATTGACGAGCACCGAATCCACTAGCGCGTAGTAAGAGCCCTGTACGATGACATCGCCGCGAGCCACGCCAGCTGCTGACCCTAGATTTACGACGTTGCCAACGACGGAAACAATAGTAATGGCCGCATCCGCATCAGAATAGTCAGCCGAAGTGAACGCCTTCCGCTCCTGGTGAACATAGGAGCCGGCAGCTGAGGCGACGTACAATTTATCATCAACCGGATTGACTATCCCGTAGCGTCGCTGGAGTCCCCATCGAGTCCAGGCGCTCGTCACCGTGTTGTAGGTCCACGCCTTGGTGGGCCACGTATCTGACGTCGTGTTAACACAGCCGAAGATGTACTTACGGTCGCTTTCGTACGCTATTCCGTAGGAAAGGTTCTTAAAGTTGGCGAGCGATTGCGCCTTTATCTTATTTAGCGCGAATTCTATTGGGCGAGAGACAATGTCCACGCCAGTGTCGGAGACAGCAACGATACCTTGCGTGCTCATGCCGAACACTTGATTCTGCAGTTGCACCGCAGAGTCCGGGCATAGAAGTATGACGGTCGGGTCAAACTGCTGAACTTCAAATGCGCCGTTGGCGCCGACGATACGAAAGAGGCCGTCTTCTTTAAAAACAAAGAGACTGGTTCTGGTTGGGACAACACGCAATATGTCGGCGTCTGCCTTACCGATATCGAAGTAATTGAACAACGGAACGGCGTCCGATTGCTCAGTCTTGGAATAGTATACTCGCCCTGGCTTCGACTCAGATGAATAGGTGACGGCAGGCGATGGGTAAAATATTTGAGTAGCCAGCGATACGGCGCTGCCGGATTCCGTATACGTAAACGTGGTGGCCGTAGAGGTAACAATAAGCTTAACGCCAGCGGGGAAGTCAGCGTTGCCAACGGCGAGATAGACTTGTTGTCCGGCGACGAACGAATGAGCGCTACCTGAGACTGTCGCTGTGACAGTGCTCCCGGCACGCGCCAGATTATAGATGCCGATATTATTCAATCTCGGCGCTGTTGATGCGGACGAATTAACCGTGGCGCTCGTAAGGTACGGATACAGCGTTGCCGCCCCTGGCGTGCGTCCCTCGATTATGATTTTACCAGGAGCGTCAGAGTCCGCAGACACGTAATACGCGTAAACCGTATCGCTCGCATTCCTATTGATGGCGGCAACGAGATTCAGTGCCGTATTTCTAATGTTCTGAGAGGCCGTTCCGCTTGTTTCTAGCTTTACCTGAGTTGCGGTGGTCGGCGTCGCCGTTACGAAGTCGTAAACACCGAATACTTGGTATGAGATATCCCCGCTGAAAGCTATTGAGTCGCCATTCTGGATTCCAGTAGCTCCGCCAACTCCAAGAATGGAGAACTCGAACCTGGGGAGGCCAACGGTATTCGCGTACCAGGTAGAACCGCCGAATACCGCCAAGTCCTTCGCGAGCGGCGGCCTTTCATTGGCAAGCGCAATGCCGTCCTGTGATGGCGCCGTATAAATCGTTGTTGAACGCAAGGCATCCGGGACGACGTCCGTAACGTCCATATACCCGCGAGCAACTTCAGCGCTGTTCGGCTTCCTGGAAAAGACGAGCCCAAGTTCCTCGCTTGGTTCAATTGTGCTGGCGATAGCAGGCGACCGATACAGATTGACAGAGTGACTCGTGGATAGCGTCGTCGGCAGTAAAACTCGAAGCACCGGGTTTTTCGACTCTGTGGTTATCCATCCTGGCGTACCGCTAGCGTTCGTCAGGACGAAACGAGATGACGGTGCGGACTCCATGAAGTTGCCATTGGCATCCGGATACGTGAACGTAACTCGGTACGCAAACTGACTGGCGTCGACCAGTATGCCGGTAGCTCCTGCCAATTGCGCCGGAACGAATGTTTGCAGGGTGCCGTTGGTTGTTGCCGCACCGGCTTCCGTGTACGTGAACGTCGTGGAAGTCGCCGCCGCCACAACTGTCTTGTTGCCGGTCACGAAGTTGGCTTCACCCGCCGTGTTCATGTTGACAACTTGACCAACGTAGAACCCGTGAGCTGCAGAAGTGGTCACAGTGACAGTCGTGCCAATACGTTCCATGGCTCCGATTATCGCGGTCGCCACACGCTGGTCGCGCTCAAATCCTGGAGGTTTTTGCACGCCAGAAAGAAGAGGGGTCCCGTTATAGGCGTCTAGTCGGTAGACACCGGCCGACGTCGTAAAGTAAAAGTTCTTATTGGCTTCCGCCGTGTGCATCTTCGAAGTTGTCGCGTTAGGCGCGGCGAACGTACCGGTAAGTGCCGTCCATACTGACCCATTGCGATACCTGAGCGTTGCATTGTTGTGGTGAATCAGCAGTGTGTCCTGGTAGACGAAAATTCGCTCCAGATTGCCGGTGACAGAATCAGCCATCCGCGTGAAGCCACGGCGCGGTTCAATAATGCCGTCGCGGTCAATAACCACGTCATCGGCAACGACTAACGCCCCATCTGGTACCTCAGATAGGAGATTAGGATGCGTGTATAGGCCCTTAGCTTTGATGATTATCCGCTGGGAGGCCATTAGTCGCTCCCTAGTGGACGCCTTCCGCCGCAACTACTTCCGAGTACGCCACGACTGGTAAAAATCTTTCGCGGCTGTGCATCGGTGCGCGGGGAAATGAGCGCAAGCGCCTGCTGCTCCATGCTGGCGAGCTCCTGTGAAGCCGCTGCTGCCTCCTCAAGCTTGCCGAGAGACTCCAGCACCTTAACGGCCACGCGCTGAGCCAGTACCGTATGGTATTCGCCAGGAATCTGCGGAACGGTGCAGGCATCCGCACCAAAGATTTTATCGCTCACCGCGAGCGTCTGGGGAAGTGACGCCGTCGCAATCGTAATCGTGGTCGACGTGGTCGCGGTCGGAGTCAGACTGAACGCTATCGGCTCGTTCCCGGGAGAACTGGAAACTATGTCGATTGGCGTGCTCGTAGTGAACGAATGAGTCGCTGCTGTTGTTATTACGCCCGTGGACGTGACAAACGAAAGGACCGTCGCCGTGGATGCGCCAACAGCAAACACTTCTGCTGGTCGGATGTAAAATTTCACTCTTAGCGTGGTGGCGCTCGTGTTTGAGCCTGGCACCAGGACGATGTCATTGCCCTCGACGAGATACCCGCAGACGTCCGAACTTCCGTTGTATTCGTGCCGGTGTTCAGGGTCGATTCTTGGCAGTGGATAGTAGCTACCATTGCTATCTACCAAATACACTGCGCGAGTCTTATTGCCGATGGCTCGCGACGGAATCCGGTAGCGCTGTGTCGCACTGCTAATCGTGTAATTTTGCGTTTGAACGAAGTATTCCTCTTTCACGCGCATAATGTCAGCCACAAGCCGAAGCTGTAGCTCTTCATTTACGTAGCGAAGAAGGTCCGCGTCTGCGGTTCCGGTCGTCGAAGAAGACGGAATACTCGCCCGGCGCCGAATGCTCGCCAGGAGTGCAGTAGTCGACAGGTCGAGCGCCATTTAGCCACCAGAGAGAGAAGCTATGAGCGCCTGAATTTCCTCTAGATCCGCCGGGTCAACCTCGATGGACTCTTGTGATTCTTCCATCGGCATTTCTTCGCTAAGCTCGGACTCATCAAGCTCGGGTCCGGCCGCGGGCTCCTGCGACTTTTTGAACTCGCTAACCTCAGACTCGTCCATCATGTCTGAGATGCCCCGAAGCGCGTCGATTTTCCCTTTTCGCTTCATGTCCATCATGGCTAGACCGCCGAGTGGAGGTTAAAGGACACCGGAACTACAGAGAGGCCAGCTCCGCCAGCCAACCGAGCGACTGAAGCCGTCATGCCGGTTCCGGACGCCGCGAACGTTATGCAGTTACCTGCGATTCCTGGAAGGATGCTGGAGACTTGCACCACTGCGGTCGCTGCAAACGCGCCACTTAGGCTCACCGTCGACTTATTCGTGGATACCAGTCCGACTGCAGTCGTTCCAGACCACTGACGAAGAGTGACTACCCCGGATGAGTTTGAGGCGAACACCAGGTCTCTAAGTCCAGGACGAAGGTTGATTTGAGTAACCAATGAGGCAGCGTCCTGAGTGTCGGTTCCGGCAATGTCGAACCCGTCCGGCTGAAGAACTCCACCGGATTGGGCGACAAACTTATATCCGCAGATGTCAATTTCAGTACCAGCCAACACGCTAGCGAGCGTTATGGTCATCGCGTAGTTGCTGGCGCGCACCATGTATTGAACGAGCGCGTCGGTGCTGGCGTTAATAGCAGCCGCAATCAGAGTACAGTCGCCGGCGTCAGTGGAGACGTGCGCTGCCGTGACTCCGACTCCGTTAATTGTCGCCCCAACAGTTCCGGATGCGCCGGAGGCAGTCAAAAGGCCTTTTGCGCGTGACGGTTGGACTCCGTCAATCCAGACTTTCATGTTGTCGCATTGCTTATTGCCGGATTCGAAGGCTTCAAGATGATTGATAAGCTTCCGAATGAGCTCACGGCCCCCACGGCTGGCGGGGTCGGCAACGCCAAGCGCCGCCTTTTGGTCCAGAAACAGCGCTAGAGAAGTATTCGCCACTTGTGTTGCCCTTTCGGTGAATCAGCTAATCAAGAGAGAGGGCGATATCCTCGCCCCCTCATTCATCAGCTAATTAGGAGTAGGTGATGCCGCTGATACCAACCAGGTGCGCAGGGGCCTCGCAGAACAACGCTTGGTCCGTGTAGCTTCTGGCTTCCATTGCGCCCTTGTCTTGCAGGTGGAAGAAGATGTCTCGTCCGTCGCTGCCAGGAACGCCCATGCCGAGCTCGCACGAACCAACTCGCTTGAGCACGCTCTTGGGGAACATGACCGCGTCGCCACGACGAAGGTACGGGTGAACTCGCACTTCAATCTCGCCAACCTGGCCGTAGTAGCTAATGGCTTGCGCACCGTTCTCGGCGCGTTCACGCTTGAACGACCCGTCAAACCGTCGCTGTGCTGCCAAGTCAGAGTTCAGAATTTCCCAGGTCTTAGGACAAACCAACAGGAACACTTTCTCTTCAAGTCCGCGGTCGACAGCGTCGGTCACAGAGTCGAGAATCTTGCCCATGGTAGGCACGCCAAAGGACGACTTGGAGTTACCAGCCCAGAGGTTGTACGAAGCAGCGTCGATGCCGAACAGAGACCCGGAGTTGATCGCCATATTCATCAGGCCGACCATCTCGTTATGAGCGGTCGTGGTGCGTGCACCATTGAAATAGATGATGTTGGTCGCAGCAACGTTGGTGCTGGTACCGGTCACCGTAACGGTCTTGTTCGCGAACGAAACGGCCGAGACAGTCATGTCGCCATGAAGCTGGTTGGCGGTAGCCGTCACTGCGTCGAACACTTCAACAACCGCGCCCTCGAGGCCGGCAACGGTGCTGGGTGACCAGCTGGCGTCGGTCAGAGTGAGAACGCCGCTGCCGTCGTTGGCAGAAACGACGCCGAGACCCTGGTTCCCGTAAAGGAGAGAGAGCTCAAGTCGCTTAACGGAACCCTTGCGAAGGTTCATCAGGACCGTGCCCCACGCCTTAGCAAATGCCTGCTTACCAGCCGCTGCAGCGCGAGAAGCCGCCGAGTACTGGATGCGCGAACGACCAATCAACTCACACGAGGTGAGCGAAGCGTCTTTCTGAGTCGCAGCAACAGCCGCGTTCAGGTCCGAGGTGGAGCCAGCGGTTCCGCCGTACGAAAATCCGTGCTCGTTAGAAAGAACAACGGTCTGGTGAAAACTGTCGCCCAGCTTGTTGTCAGCGTCAAAATCAATCAGGTCTTGAAGTACCGCGGACCCGGGGAGAACATCATCGATGGAGCTGCCATATTGTTCTTTGAACATGCCCTCCATCTGTGCAACGGTCGAAAATTCAGCCATGGTAATAAGTCCTTAAAAGGTGGTTGTGGTTAACGAAAATGCCGAGATGGCGAAGGCCATCTGCTAGGACATTCCGCGGTCACCCTGGACTGTTGCTAAGGGGGTCGCTTGCGCGAGAACCGATAGCGGCCAAGACGAGGTCTTTATGCCCAACGACTCAGAGCATACAAGCCATCGCTGACGCCAACACTAAGGGAACCTACGGGCACTCTTTATCGGTTACTAAGCGTACTTAAAGTGGCACGAAACGGGGGCCAAGATGGTCGACAATGCCAACCCCGTGAGTCGTCTTCTTCGCCACCAGCTTCGACCTGACGTAGTCGAACACTTGGGCCTGGTTGTCGCCCGCCCAGCCTACGTTCAATTCCCAGATGTTGCCTTTATGGACGGTGCCGCCAACGTGCGTGTGCGCGACCACGGTTGACATCCCGTTATCTAGAAAGTGCGTCCCGTGCTTGAGCGCACCGTGCTCGTATGCCACTCCGTCGATGATTAACGGCTGCCGGAAGTCTTTGCAGAGCTTCACGCCATCGAAACACATATGACGAACCAGGGACTCCCAGATTTCATCTTCCGCCGCCGGGATTGACTCAAGCGTTCGTTTGAAGACTCTCAGGTCGTGGTTCCCGAATAGTTGATAGCAGGTCGATTTAGGTGAAATCTTCCTGATTTGGCCCCAGAACGCCTCCGCCTTGGCGCGCCCTAGTAGGCGTTCCTCGCGAGGCGTCATGATGTTATGGCTTCTCGGATACTTGGACGAACTGTACAAATCGTACAAATCACCCATTTGGATGATGACGTCTGGCTGAGCGTCCTTCACAGTGTTTAATATGGCCGCTAAAGTCGGCTCATGTTCAAACGGGAAGTGGATATCTCCGATGGCTATTACGGTGCGGCGTTTCGGAGTTATCTCAAGAGCGGGCTTCGGTCTCGCGCGCCTCAAGATGAAAACACCTCATCTTCGAGGTAGAAAAATGCAGCATTCTGTACTGACTCCAACATTTTAGTCTTAGTCATCAAGGCCACGCCGTCCTCTCCCCACAACCTTATTGCCCTATCCCATGATATCAGTTGTCGCCTGTCTGGTACACCCCAGCAGCTGCATGTTGCGCCGCTCAGCGCGGGACAAAACTGTTTATGCCAGATGTCAGCGCGAGCGCTCATTTGCAAACCACAAAATGACACCGGTTGAGATAAGTCCAATGGCAGTGGTAATAATCGGCACCAGTGGACTGGTAGAGTTTTTCACTTGTTCGCGAAGTTCTCCGTTTTCCGCCTTGAGCCTAGTCTCTGCGTCCTGAAGCCGGCGCAACTCGGTATCGGAAACCGTGAACGCCCTCCTGGTGAAGAAGTATCCGGCAGGGAGCTCATATTTGCCGCCCTTGAGCTCTAGAACGACTGAATCCCGATCCGTATCGATGCTGTTTGGCGATACGGACGGCTGCTCCTGTGCTGACGCTTTGCACGCCAGAAGGAGAAGGCCCAGAAGGAGCGTTCTGTACACGGTTATTCCTTACGGATATCAACCACGCTAGCGAGTCCGCCGCCGGGGTTCGCCGCAACCGCAGCGCTGCCAGCCGCGTCAGCCTTGCGTAGTCCAGGAGATGCCAACCCAAGCGCTACCAACGCACTCGCGATTAGCTTGGCGACCTTCCCGCCGATAGTGTGCTGTGGCAGTACTTCGCCAAGCCCTTCGGCAATGAGATAAGCCGCCAGAAGGAATGGGACAAACTTAACAGGGATGATTGGAGAACCGTTGGACATAAAGTCAACATACAAGCGAAAACTGACGCCATGCTCCACAGCAGTTTGCCTGGAAATCTGCCGTCGACGTAATCAATGCGGCAGCACGGATTCTGCTACGTAATGAGAGATACGTAGTCCCATACGCCAGATATACCTTTACTGGTATAAACGACCCGAAGCGGTGTTAGGTCCTTGGAGGAAACAAATCCTGGCCATTGAACATGCGGGAGGTCCTTGAACGACCAGCTGCCACCCCACTCCAACCCATTCTTTTTGGCGTGCACTCCCAAAATGGCGTAGTCGGACAAGTTCCAACTCGGTTGCAATCCTGGTCTGTTGAGGTCGATATCGCGACACAGGTCTACGGCGAGGCCGAAGTTATGGGCGCTCTGTCCTGGCCTGGCGTTGGTCACGATTTTGCCCGGCATCGTGCGACCCTGAAAGTACAGCTTTGCCTGGTCTGCGTACGAACGGAAGCCGGAGGTTGCGTAGAAGTCAGCTCCATCGGCGCGGCAGTCTGCAACTAACTGAAGCATCTTTCCTAGAAACTCCGGATAGAGTTCGTCTAGGTTGATTCTGCTAACAAGCTTGGTCGGCACGTCACAGCTCAATATCGTTGCTGCCCTTAGCGCGCGCCTGGTGCTGTATCACCGCGTTCAGGAATTGATTGATATCAACACACAGGAACTTCTCGGTCTTGCCATCCTGGTAGCAGGCATAGACACGTTCCTTGTCTGGCGTGTTGATGGACGAAGGCTGAAAGTCAATCTCGCGCTTCGGAAGCGACGCACAGGAGCACGCCAGAAAGAAAACACCCATGAAAAATAACCGCATATCTACCTTCTCTGACGCATCTCTCTTACGTCTTGCCGAATTTCTCTCAGCAGTTGGTCCTGGAACTTCATTGATTCTTGTAGGGCGCGAAGGTCACCTTGAATTTCCGAGAGACCTGCGTCATGAGACGAGAGTTTCGACTTTATGTCCGTGACTTCTTGACGAAGCCCTGAGATGTCCGAGCGCGCGACGTAGATGCCACCGGCAATCGGGAAGACGACGAGACAGAGGGCCGCAACGAGTCCAAGCGGGAGTTGTGTTTTCGACGAGATGATGGCTTCTTGTAGTTGCATAATGTCGGTGCTCCGTCCAAGACTGCGTCTGATAGCCATCCCGTGTCAGTCCAAATCACGATTCAATCGTTCCAAAACCTTTAAAGATTGCTAATACGCCTACGTATTTCCAGTGAACGGTGCCATCCGTAATGTCGCTGCCAGTACCAGTTGGGCCGCCAGAACCGGCGCTAGTGCCAGCCGTAATGCACTCGTAAACTCTTGTTGTGTCGTTCGAGACGTGTTTTCCGACGATATAAGCCGTTGTGTTGACCCACGCAGGTGCACTCAGGCCGGCCGTCGTGCAAACCTTGCCTAGATATCCACCAGGAGTAGGCGACAGGTTATAGAAGCGGTTTCCGACCAACCACTGACCCTTTACTGGGTCCGCCGAAAGATAGGCCTCTGCCGAACGGGCCCCGACGATGGAGTTATGGAATAACCCGGTAGAATCGCAATAGAGGTTGTTGTCTGAACCACCTCGAAACACGCCGCCATGGTAGCCCTCGCCTGGCTGTGAATCATTCCAGGTGATGCATTCGATTTGGTCGGCGCCAGGCTGATTCCAGACGTTGCCTTCGATTTTAACTAGAGAGTCACGGATAGCCGATAACGAGATTTTGCTAATACGGCCTTCTTCGCCCGCGTCGAACCTGCAACCCTCAATCGTGAGCGGTCCAGCGCGCGGAAACACAATCATATTGTTGTCGGCATGCGCTGTGTCATCCGCCGACCAACGAAACCCGGTGATGTGTAGTGGCGTACTAACGCCAGGGGCGCTTGAAGCGTAAATAAACCTGGCGCTCGCCTCGCCATTGCCGCCGAGAATACGGCACGGGCTCGTACCCGGCTCGAAGTCTGCCTCGGTATTACCACCGATTCCGCCGCCGACCCATGTCCATCCAGGACCGCGAACTCCGTAACCGGAATAGTTGAAGAAACAGTTCAGAAATAAGTGGTCGAATGCCTGCGTGTTGGCGGCAGGCACATAGAACGACGCGAGGTCAGTGTGCGTTACGCTGACGTCGTAGAAGGAATGAAAATCATTATTGGCGTTCGTGTCTCCGCCAACGTAAATGCCGTAGTCGAATGTTGTCGAAGAGTCGTAACCAATCCAGACTTTACTGAGAGTGTTCTTGGATGGCTGGCCGTACGTGAGCGCGGCCGAAGCTTCGTTGGTAATCGCGAATCCTGACAGCGGTTGATTAACGCCGCTCGCGCCATGGAGCGCGAAGTTCTCTGCAACACACTGCACACAGTTGCGAAATTCAATTAAATGTTCGCCAGCCACATTTGCGCCGTACGCCTTAAAGAGCGTTGCGGATGCGCCGGCACCGGCAAAGGAAACAGACGCTTTCGTAATGAGCACAGCAGGGTCACTAAGTAAGTACGTACCCCTCGGGGCGAAAACAATAGTGCCACACTGGGAGTCCTCACCACCGGACACACTTTCGTTAAACGCCAACTGGAGCGCCGCCCAGTCGAGCTGTTGCGTCAGGGACGTGGCGAACGAATAAACAACCTGTGCTAGCGCGAGTGTACTGTAGACCTCGGACAGCGGATGAGAAGCGCCATCGCCAATCGCTCCGTAGTCCTTAATGTTGAGAACGGAGGGCTCGAATATTCTCCTGTACCTGTCTCCGCCAATCGAGGCCTCAATCGCCTCGCCGTTCATTCGAAAAAGGGCGTCGCCTGAACCACTTACTGGCGTGCCTAAATCATCTGTCAGAGACGGAAAGTCCTCGCCGGTAACGGTCAGTTCGACAGTACAGGTCTGCCCGGTCTGAAACCCATTCCACTCAATGGTTGCGGTGTGAGCTCCGTAATATATGACCCAAACGTAGTTGCCGTCCGGCCTATACGCGCCAGATGGGGGAGTGATAACCCCGACCTCGGCATGAATCGGAAGGCCGATAGAATGCGAGACCGTGGTCCGGAAGCCAGATAAGGCGTGCTGTGACTTGACCTTATACTGACCCATTGGCTACCTCAGTTGACAAGAAACCAGTCAAACTTCCAGGTTGCCGTAGCGGCGGCGTTGCCAGTGACGGTGAATGAGCCGGCAGTAGCAACGGCCATGTACTGTACGAGCGTCGCGTCAATATCAAGCGGTGTAATAAAGACCTTCGTGCCGGCGATACACTGCGAATTCGTAATAACTACCGAACTAGCAGCCGCAGCAATTGCGGATTTGCCAATCGGAACGTTAATGGTGGCCGCTCCTGGCGTGCCGGTAGAGTCACCAGGATTTTCGATGAAGATTTTACCGAACTTGCCGATTGAGAATTGCAGTGCACTGTTGCGGTATGCGGTCAGAATGAAATCTGATGTATTGCCGCACCGAATATCAACCGGCTGTGTGGTAGCAGTCTGCAGGATGATGCTCCCGCTCGACAGCGTAAGTGCGCTCCCGCCGGTGATATCGATATCACTCGAGGAGCCAAGTCCAACGCACGTTATGCGACCGGTAGAAGTGATTGCGCCAGTTGAAATAGCCTGGCCAGCCAATTGACCGGCCGCGCCACCCCCGCCCCATCCTCCGAAGCGCCCGAAAGCCATTAGACGAGTTCCCAGACTTTAAGGTTTGTGGTGCCGGACACCGAAACGCAGGCAACCCAGCCAAGCTCACTTCCCATGACAAAGCTCAGGCGCTCGCGTGCGGCGAGATAGATGCCGTTAGAAGCCGCTACCGCAGTCGCCGCGTTCGTGCTTCCGAAGTACACGTAGCAAGCCGCGTCAGGCTGAACCAACAGGACCTTAGCTTTCAGCGCATTGCCGGTATTGCTAAACGGCACCGCGGTATCGTGGTTATTCTTAGTGGTGGTCGCGATTATGACGCCGAGATAATTCGGTGTCCCGTTGAGCGCGGCCTGTAACTGTTCGCCTGAGAGCCTGACCATTGGTAATCCTTACGGTGCCACGTCAACGTTGAGATAGAGAGTTGCGGAGCCAGCCGAGAGCGAAGTCACGCCGGCTGCCCCGAGATTGGCAGTGTCGGACACCATTTCCACGACGACGTTAACGGCGGCGGTCATGGAGGCGCGATATCCACCCTGAACAATAGAAGCGATAGCTAAGCCGGTTCCGAGGTCCGCATCGGCCAGACCCTTCGTGGAAGCATCCGGAAGAAATTCCTCAATCAGGACGTCCGTGTTGCCGGTAACTCCAACCGCGAAAGTTAGAACGCTGGCTGCTAAAACGAACGATGAATCAACTACGACAATCGCTTCGAGAATCTTCGTTTTCGCAGGCATCGAAGCGATAATTTTCGTCTGACTGGTAGCGGCAGCTGTGAACACGGCAGCCGGTATTGTGAACTTGTTCCAGCCTGACGTAATGTGTCCGGCGGCAGTCTGAGTAACGCCTGCGCCAACAGAGCCCAGCGCGGCTTCAGAGAGTGAAAGGCCCGTTCCGGCCAATGTTGCAAAGGTACCTGTAAGACCGGTTACTGACGATGATGTTCCAATCGTGAGCGTATCTAGCTCAATACTCTCGTCAGCGCCTTCAACCTCAAGCGTAACGGTGCAAGTCTGGCCAGTGAGGAAGCCATCCCAGTCAAGGACTGCACTGTTGGACGATAGATATTGACACTTAACGTAGCCCTGTAAATTCAGGCTAATGCCAGACGGCGCCGTTGTGATGTACACCTTGGCCGTATCTGGGTCAGAACAACCATGAACAACGGTCGTGCGCGACGCGGACAGGGCGTGGCTTGATATGAACTTAGACTTAGCCATTATTTAAGACCCTTTTGGCGCTGCAGCTCGTTGAACTCCTGAGGTGTCATTCTCTTACGTGGAGCTGACGCCACCGGTGCTGCCTGTCGCTGCGGAGGCTGACTAGCGCCACGACGCTTAGACGCGGCCCATTTCAGCATGGTTACGGCAAGCTTCGTGAACGACTCTTTGCCCATCCACGATGCGATTTTCTCAATGGCATGCGGGTCGTTACTGGCCGCTAACGACGCCAACACGCCACCACCGAGCCGACCGAGCTTCTCCTCCGTCAGGCGAACACCTTGCTCAATGGAGATATCCACGCCGCGCTCAGCGAACTTCAGGATTTCCTGCGAAACGTAGCCAATGACGGCCTTGTCCTTGGGAAGCACTCCGGCATCCATGGCCTGGATGAGTTCCGCTTGCATCGCATCGGCCTGCTCTTTGCCGACTCTCTCAATCTCGGCCTGCTCGGCCTTGCTCTTGGTCTCTAGCTCGAAATCTTCCTTCTCTTTGAGCCTGCTCTCAAGGTCGCGGATGCGGCGCTCTTCCTTCGTGAGCTCTTCCGGCTCCACGACGTTCTTGTAAAGCCATTCGGACGCCAACTTCTTCGCATCATCGGCGCTGTAACCCTGGTCCTTGAAGAACTCGCCGAGGTCGTTTTTATACTTGCTGGCGCGCTCTGTTTGGGCACGCTCCTTGGCATCTGCAGCTTCGGCGCGACGCTGTGCCTCGGAGAGTAGTTTGGTTGCCTGACGACCGCGTTGAATCTCACGGAAGGCGGACTCTTCATCAAGTTCGATGTCTTTGATTTTGAGCTTTGACGGCTTGACGGGTTCGGCAGGAGGCTGTGCTTTCTCTCCGACAAATCTACCCTGGCCATCTCTTCCGGTGCTCGGACTGGCTTCGGGTCCTTTTTGCACGCCAGGAGGAGAAACTGAATTCACCTGCGTGGGTGTCCCGACACCCGTATTTATACCCGTATTTCCACCGCTAACTGGTGCGCCACTGCTCATATTGGTGTTCCCCCATCGCCTACGCCCGGTACTTCTGCCCGTTCACCTGTTGCTGGATTCATCGGAAGGTTTGGCTGCTGAGCCTCGATTGGCGCGCCCTGGACGACTTCAGGCGCTTCGCCGCCAGCATTAGGAGGCGGAGGCTGTGGCGGGCCGCCTGGACCCATTGGCATCGGCGGAGGAGCCAGCATTGACTGAATTTGCTGCCACAGACCGAGCGCTGCTTGTCCACCAGCCATGGCGATGATCGCAGGGTTAGCCGACATAAACAGATCCATGTGCTCCTGTACTGCCGCCGTGACAGCCTCTACGACGCCAGGTGTTCCTCTCGCGCCCGGGTTATTGAGGACGTTCAGGTGCTGCGGAATCTCAAGCCAGTGCGGGTCAAAGATGGTCGCCACATGCGGGACCTGGCCGCCATCCATGAGGTTCTCGTTCTCCTCACGAATGCGCATCTGAGTGGATTGTTCGCCCTCAATCAGCGGCTCGTACGTTCCGGCCTTGACGAGCATCAGGTATTGGTCGGCAGTCTTGATGACTCCCATTTCGACAAGTTTGTCAGCAATCGCCATCTTGCCGGATACGGTCCGCATCAAGGGGTTGCCGACGTCCACGGTGACTCGGTCGATATCCGCCAAATCGGTCGCCGTGAATTCTTTGGACATGTAGCGGTTGTTCTTGCCCGCCAAGCGAACAACGCGAGGCACCTCACCGCCGAACGCCTGAAAGCGTTTGATGATGGCCATCGCTACCGCGCGAATCAGATTACTGTACGCGGCCTGCAGACCTGAGTTGCTTTGAACTGCTTGAGCCTGAATCAGAGCCAGCTTTGCGCCGGATGAGTCAGCGCCCACATTCTCATTAGGGCTGCCACGGACGACGCTGTTGATACCGCTGAGCGTCTCCATGACTTGGACTTTTTCTTGTTTGTACCGAAAGAACTCTGCTGGCGTGCTTGGCCATTCGAGCGCTTCCGGCTTCTGTGTGCCGTCGTAACGGACTTCATTCATGCTCGAAGAAATCGCTTCGATTTGAATGTTGGCCGTAGAGGGCACGAGGAAGTTGCCGATACCGCGACCAAGTTGGTTGCCGACGATGCTGGAGTCCAGCGCGTTGACGACCTTCTGAGGACCCAGGAGGTCGAACACTTTGCTATCGCCGAACGCAGTACCGTCGAGTTCATCCGGGAACAGCGGATAAACTGGTAGCTCGTCATATGGCATTGGTCCGCTAATCAGAACCAGGTCATCAGCGAGGAACTTGACGAATTTGCCTTCAGGCAGCGCCTTACTCGGGAGGTGGTAGAACTTGAAGAGCGAAACGTAGTCGGATTCATCGCGTTCCCTGCGAGTCCAGGAGACACGCATTGCGAGCTCTTCGTCTTGCTCCAGTGAAACAATCCGGTCCGCATGTTCCGGAAACTGTGCAGCCAATTCGAATTTATTTACGTGCTCTCTAGTGATGACCCAATTCATCGAGTCCCAGGACTTGGCATAGATATCGCGAACGACGTCCAGCGGGTCCAGCACTGAGATTTTGACATCACCTTCTTTCTGAATTTGCGCGCCAGATAGAGCGGTCTGAAGGTCGACCCCCTGGGCTAGCTGTTCCTCGACCATGGTCATGTCCGGTCCGGCGTCGTCTCCGCCGTGGACATCCCATTCAACGAGTACGTGCCCTTCCGAGAGGTAAATCCCGTACTTGCACGCGCGCTTTAGTAAGGTTTCGATATGGCGTTCGGTCAGGTAGTAGTCAACGAGACCGCCTGCGACCAACGTTTGAGCCAGTGACTTATAATCAGAGTTCGCTGCACCGCACTGGATAGCAGGTCGTTGCGCAGTGGTAATGGTCAATAAGTTATCCACAAATGACCTATAGTGGTTCTCAATGGATTGCAGGAGTTCACCCTGGTCGCCATCGCGCATCACATCCCAGCTTACGGCACCGGTACCGTTATTCGAGAGTCCGTTATAAGCCTGATAGCTAGCGCGAATGCGGTCTAGCCAATTGGTGCTTCTGGCAAACTCATAGAAGCACTCGACTTTCTCCATAAGGCGTTTGGCTATTTCGCCGTCGCTTACTGCCGCAAAGTAGTCGCTACTCACATCAACTCCTCTTCGGGAGTCGGCGACTTATCCTCTACGGGAGAATTCTCCTGGAGAAGAGCCATTCTGGCGCATATCTCGTCAGGCGTTAACTCTCTCCTGGAGACGTCGACGTCAATTATGGCAAGACTGACTTGAGTCTCGGCACCGTTGACGCAACACGCAACCCCACCAACGTTTTCGCCGCATAATTCACAGGTGGGCATTCACCGGATAATACGTCCCAGTGCTGACGCCAACAAACGGAAGTTGGACTCATGCGTCCAATAACGGCACTTTCATTCAATGATGAATATAGTCCCTTAGTGAATATGGCAGCGAACCTTTCTTAGCCGCGTTCACTAATACGTCTTACTTTCTTTTCTTCGGTGTCATTATCTGTGAGAACGGACTTGGCGCCCTAGGGCGGATATATTGGTTGTCTCGGTCCACCCCGTAATTGGCCGGCCTGGGGTCTCTATGCCAGCGCACGTTACGAACCATGTAAACCAGGGCGTCTATCAGGTCGCCGTGTTCGCCATTGATGCGCTCGTACTGCGTTCTGGTCCGGTTCCAAATGGTAACGTACAGCTGCCTGATTAAGTTCTTACAGCGCGGATGGATTGCCAGCTCGCCACGCCGAACCAAGATGTCTAACATGTCCAATTGTAAGTGTTTCTCGTCCTTAGCCGTAGGCAAGAACGTGATTCTGTGTTTCTGCTGAAGGTCAGCAAGCGCCAATGGGTCGTTATCGCCGACGCGTAAATACGGCTGTGCTGGCGCGTTCCCGGATGCAGACTCCCTCAGGTACTCAGGCAGCTCCGCAACCTCCGTACTGCCTCGCAAGGTGCCTTCCCAGCGGTCTGCTCCCCAGACGGCTGTTTCCTTCTCTTTGATAGCGTTCGCTAGCTTCTCCGTGTTGGCGCCACGCATTAACAATTCGTCTTCGATGACCAGTCTGTGACTCGCAAAGTCCAAATATCCGAACAAAACGGCATGAGGGTCTCCAAAACCTAGGTCCAGCCCCACATACCCGTCGAAGAACTCCGGCCTCTCCGTCTGGCGTACAAGCTCTCGTTCGCGTTCCTGCGTCCATCCCGGAACAACCGCCCGCGTCTCCTCTGTGACGAACTCCGCCAGGAACTCGCGCCGAAAGTACGTAGACTGTTTGAACTCCTCTGGCGTCATGGCTTTCTTCGACGCCTCACGAGCGATGAACCACTCAATTTCATCGGACGACATCCGCGGGTGTCCGTAGATTGGCCGGTGAACGCCACGGTCATTACCGAGGGCCGCGCGAAACCTCGCCTCGAATGGATGCCCAGGTGTCTCTGGCGGTGTTGAAATCTCCAGAGCAATGCCGCCAGTTGTCAATGTCTGTGGAGACAGCACCGCGTCAACTTCCTCGTAGTCTGAGAAGAATGCGGCTTCGTCCTTTACGATGAAGTGGGCCTTGGTGCCTCGGAGCCGCTCGTACTGCTTGCCGTCCGTACCAGACATGGCGATTTGTGAGCCGTTCTTGAACTCCCAGATGCCGCGCATTTGATTCAGTGTCGGCCGCAAGTCGTCCGGGCAGTCTTCGAGAATGGTGCGAAACTGAGGCTCGATGATGGAGTGCACTGACTTCTGCGTCAGGCTGACGTAGCAAACCCTGGAGCCAGGCTTTCGAAGCGCGAACCCGATGGCCTCGCAACATGCCCAAAAGGATTTGCCGCGCTGTCGAGATATGGCCGCGACGAAGTCTTCTCTTGGACGACTCCAGAGTTTAACGCTATCAGCCCTCTGGTCTCTGTCCAACTTATACGTCAGGTCGCCAGCACGCCAACGCTGCGTACGCGCAACTAGTATGGCTTCGTTTCGTTCCGCCGGCGTAAACCCGGCAAGAGGATCTCGCTCCGGTCCTTCAGAAACTGTTGGCGAATCTCCTCCTCCGTCTTCGTGCATTTTGTGCCGTGAATCCAGAACCAGACGCTTCGGTACGCTTCAACAGCGCCCATCATTTCCGCCCTTGTTACGTTGATGAAACCGTTACCGACTTCGAATCGTTCTTTTTGCATTCAGAGGTCTCATGCATACAGCTCTGACAGAGCTCGCAGACGCTGCTAGACCAATCAATCATATCATAACCAGCGTCATATTTCTCTTTGTCGCTGTTCTCAAAAGTGAAGTGCCATGGATGGCTAAGTTCATATCTCATCTTAGTTGACTTCTCTTCCTTCCAGCGCGCCTTGCTGTCTCTCTTGTTGTACCATTCACTCATAAATCTCTCTTTTTCATGGCATCGCCCAGCGCCGGCCGCAGTTCCTCTCCAAAGAATTCAATCAACGCAGTCGAAAACTCTCGTCGCAGCGACGCGAGCTCGGCACGCAGCAATCGAACTCCATGTCGGAGCTCCCGCGATTCGCACTGGCAACCGCCGTTGGTCCCCATTCCACCTGGAGGCCCGAAGACACAGCTATTGTCCGCACAGCCAATTTTGTTTTCCTGAATGACCAGCTCACGTTTCATAGTTTCACCGGTTCCTTCTTTGGCGTCTCAGTGAAGCTGTAATCGGTGGGCAACAACAGCGCCTTCATAATGAAGCGATGCGCGCGTCTAATCTGACGGTCAGTTGCCGTGCCTCTAATCTTCAGTGCCAGTTCAACGGTAGCGTCAGCCGGGTTCAGCTTGCGCTTCTCGTTGAACAGCAACAGCTCGCGCCTTAACGCTTTAGCCTTCTTCGCGTTCACTGCAGCTCCAATGAGGCAAGACGAGCCGCCAGCTCCGGATTGAGCTCGGTCACTGCCTTCTTCATCGTGTGCTCAACATCCTGCTTCGGCAGAGCGCAATTGTATTTAAGCCAAAGTTCAACAGCTTTAACGTACAAATCCGGGTCGTCGCTCTCGAGCATAGCTGCCAGCTTCTTCATGGCAGTCGGCCGCAACTCACGCATAGCCCGCTTTAGCTTAAGCATCGCAATGCCACCCTTGGTTCTACCGCCAGGGTTGCCGCTAACGCCCTTAACGAAATGACCGCGCTCGTCTCTCATACTGCCATCACCCATAAAGACTCAGTGCCGGATTCGAACCAGCTTTGGGTCCAAGCGGTGTCATCGGAGCTTGCCCGAGCCCAGTTCGCTTGCGCATGTTCCCACCATGCCGACCGAGTCATGCTACTGCCCCTTCAACTTGCCCATCTCTAAGCGTATCAGTCTATTCTTGAGCTCTGAGATGGCTGCGGCATTCATCCCTTCAGCGTTCTCAATCTGGTAAATTGAGCGGCTAAAGTCCTCGAATTGCCCGGCGTTACGGTGAATCTCCATCTGCACGGCATCCTTCGCGGACTCCGAAAGAATTGTACGCCAGATAAGAAGGGCCGCTATCGACACGGTATAAATACAGACTGACGCCCAAATAACGCTATTCATCTCCACGCCGCACCCCGTCCTTTACATCCTGAGTATAACGACAGGCGTCAATCAGCCTGTTTTCCATGACGGCGTAAATGTCTCGCTCAAAGTCTGAGACCTTCACAAGCTGGCCGTCGACGAGTTCAATCGTCTCGACAGTCCAGTAATTGCCCTTGCGGCAAACCCTGGCAAACCGGGCGGTAGGGCCAGAAGGCTTTGGCGACTCTTTGACTTCTTTGGCTATTTTCGACATTTAGCGCACGACTCCTTCGCAAACTCGTCATGACCGTAATAGGCGTCCAGCACCTCGGACAGCTCTATGCCGCATTGCAGGCAGGTCTTAAATTCTGGCGCCGGCAACATGGGCTCGGTATTAGGCTCGCTATCAAGCCACGCATCCATCGGCAAATTCGGTATTAGGAAATTCATTCCAGCAAACATTATCACACGCCCCTGCCAGCATTGGCCCTTAACTGCATCCTGCTTAGACGTTGCTGGATAGCGTTACGGCTCAATCCAGTGCGCTCCATCATGTCGTCAATCTCGCATCCGTCCGAGTGCATGCCGCGCAGTACTTGATTGAGGTCGCATCCCTTCTTATGCCTGGGACTGCCCATCAAGTCAAAGTACGCGCCGCACCGATTACAGCTAAATGGTTCATCCGCTGAGTCCTTCATTCCCCCGCCCGTCCACGCCCAAATACTCGCCGCCGCTTATATCTCTACCGAGCGATCCGCATCTCCGTTAACTGCGGCAACCTCGAGTTCCAACATGAAGAGTAGACAGCAAACGGCATGCGCCAGGTGATACAACTTGCTTTCATCATCAAAAATAAATCCCTGGTCATACATGTTCATGTGACGACCGAGCGCGTCCCGATAACGCGTTGTGGCGTCTCGGACAGTGCGCCAGTTATCGACGCCATACTTATCCGCTCCGAACGTAAGGACTTTCGCAACTTCAAGGAGCGCCAGTGGCGGGACCAGACCAAAGCGAGTCTTGTGGTTGTCGTCCTTGCGACCCTCTTCAATCTTGGCTTTGACTGGCTGTCTGGCCTTACGTACGTTCATCGGCTGAACGCCTCCATCATGAAGAAAAACGCGACGATAAGAGCGACGATAATGAAGAAAGCGATCATGATTGCCTCAAATTTCCAGACTGCTCGGTTGTTCAGTACCGACCCGAAGTTGAACGCCGCAGTTCTTGCAAGGCGGCTGGTAGTCACCGGCCTTGACATAAGAACTCACGGATGACTCAGTCATGGTCCGCTGCCTTTGTGTCGAATCCGTTCGGATATCTAAGCAACAGCTTGTTAATGTTCGCGTTAGCGACCGCTTCGAGGTTGAATCCCCAAGCGTCTGCTGCCTGAGCAATCCCCCAGAGGAGGTCTCCGAGTTCATTTAGCGCGTTGGTTTTCGATTTCTCTAGCGAGACACCGTGAAACAGATGCTTCTTAACCACGTCAATGTATTCGCCAGCTTCACCGCCAACGCCTCCCATGGAGTACGCCAGAGAGAGACGATTGGGGCCGGCCGTTCGCAGCGCAGCTGTTTGGTATTCGTTCAGTGTTTTCATTCCCACTCCATCGCCTTCTGAATCACCGGAAAACTCTCTCATGACCACTCCAGCGCTTCGGATATCACCGGGAATTGCTTGATGAAGATGCGCTTAATCGCCTCAGCGACATCTCTATGTTCCTTCTGGCTGCTTATATCACAACGGCTGCGCAGATACGTAATCCAGGAGCGGGCGCAACCAGTCATGTATAGACGCGTCGCAGTACTAAGCGGCAGGAAGAACCGAGCACACTCTTTGGCCACTCCAGCGGCCGTAAAGCGCTCGTAAAACGCTTTAGAGTGCCTTTGATGCTCTTCCATGGCGGCCCAGAACTCTTCCCTGACGTCGTCCGACAGGTCATCGAGTGAGCTCTGACGATTCTTTAGGTCTTGCCGTCGTGGTACCACTTCCTCGAAGCCGAGTTGTGTGGCGTTGGCGTAACGTTGGCTAAACTCCTGAAACGTGAATGACCTATGTCTAAGTATCTGAGCGGAGATAGCGCGGGAGGTTTCGATTTCCACTGTCATGCTCGCCACTTCGAAAACTGACCAGTGTTGCTGTCGTAAGCAGTACTTCAGTAGGCCGGCGCCCGTTTCTGTCGCTAACTGGTTGTTCGGGTTGGAAACACGGGCAGTATAAACAATTAGGTCTTCCGCAGTCTTAAGACCAGGAACCACCGGAGTCGACATGGCAACGAGCGAAACTTTCATTCTCGATAGTCTCGGCTAAGCAACATGATCGGACTACCAATAGGATCATTCAGGATGAAGATGAGACGAAGCCCGTAGATCGACAGGATTTCGCTGCCATCTATGAACGGTAGATCCAGGAATTCGCCGTATGGCCAGCCAGTTAGTTGGCAGAATTTCTTAAGAGTCATTTCATTCTCTCGTACATCGCGTTCTTCCCAGTGTTCTTCGTGTTCTTCTTCACACCTTCCCGGACCTCTAGCCGCACCCATTGCCAGACCTCGGCTTCTCCACCTGGCAGCACGACGAGCTCCGTCAGTGTTGGTGGCGGATTCTTAAGGTCGAAGTACTCCACGCCACTGCCGCCGATAATGCGTTGATGTAAATGGCTGGCCTTACAACGCGCCCTGGTTGAGTTCTCGGTTGCTGGTCGCCAGCTCAGCTTCTCATTGAGGTCGTCGGCAAAGCTCATGGCTTGCTCCATCCAGCAACGTTTGGCCGTTGGCCGAAGTTTACATCGCATTTCGGACACTGAAGGACTTGGCTCATGACTCATCCATTCCGGAATTCATCGGACTCGTCTTCGTCAGACGCACTCCAGCCGCCATCGTCGTCCACCGTAATGACCGTAGGCTTCGCCGGATGGCAGTCCAAGCACTCGCGAGCGCTCGGGGTGCGGTACATCACATCCGGCCGAATCGCTGAGCACTGAGAGCAAATGCGGCAGTCCTGGTCCGTGTCCTGGGTCAGGGTTACGGTGACCATCGGCTTGGTCTTACAGATTGCCCAGTTCAGGCGGTCAATGGCGAACCAGTTGTCGTTCAGCGGTATGGCGCGCTTGATGCCATCACACAGTGCGTCAACTACATTCACCGCGTCTGTGCGATGACTTGGCATATGAACGAAGATGTTCAGCCAGAGTTTCTGACGAGCAACCCGTTGTGCGCCAAGAGCAGCACGGCAGGCGACTTCCACCATCTTCATGGCGCGTTTAGCGCCAGATTTCGTGTAGACCTGACCCGTATGACTGACTCCCCAGAGACTGTTTTTGGAGAGGTCGCTAGTAAACGGAAATGAAAACGACACGTTAAGCCCGCCCATAATCCCCGACCGTACTGTGTTGCGTGTTACGTATTACAAACAATGCCACATCATATACCGCGATACAATATGTGGACTAAACACATCATATTACGTACGCGCACCTTTTGGTACCCCATGCCACATCATCTTACAGCAAGTACGCCAGAAGAAGGCGCCGCTACCACCATTACCACCATAACCATGGTGGTTTCCTACGTGCGTATATAAAAAAATA
>Ga0163150_10001672_pt1 | contig 36487 bp, 29 predicted proteins | sample OliLakLV19P2IB_FD_148628 | JGI IMG/M metagenome (GOLD analysis project Ga0163150, IMG submission 148628) | Freshwater microbial mat bacterial communities from Lake Vanda, McMurdo Dry Valleys, Antarctica - Oligotrophic Lake LV.19.P2.IB | ecosystem: Environmental > Aquatic > Freshwater > Lake >... | reverse complement strand
CCGTGCTGCCGGGTTTTCGGGGGCCCAGGGGGCGAGCAACAACGCCCCCGCACACCCCACGAATGCCATCGTGCCGACATGGCTGGGATCTGGCACGCCATAGAACGGGCTTACAATTGCCCCCTCCCCGGCGCGACCCCGGCCCGGGGCCTGGGATCCCGCGAACTTGCGGACCGTTTGCTCGAGAGCCGGCAGGATGGTTTCAAGACCGAGGCGGGGCATGGCCATTCATCCTGCCGCCGAAGCGGTTCAGGGAAAGCGAAAAACGGGGATCGACTGCGCGAAACCCGATCTTCGCGCCAGTGCAATTTCGGCGAGGCTCACCCGGACCGCCGACGGCAAGGGTGCAGGCTAGTGGGAGGGCGGAGTGGCGGCCGGGGGATTGTCGGCGCCCTGGCGCGGTTCGCGGCGTCCGCCTCCGCCTCCGCCCTCGGCACGTCCCGCAGCACGCGCTTTTTCGCGCTCGACGAGCGGCGCCAGGGACGGATCGATCTCGAGCATCTTGGCGTGCAGCTTGCCGTTGGCCTCCACGGACGCGGTGCGTGCGGCGTCTAAAGCGGCCTTGATCGCAGGATCTTCGGAGACCTGCTTCCGGACCTCGGCGAACCGTTTTTTCAACGCATCGGCGGCCGGGTCTCCAGCGGGCTTGTCGCCTCCTTCCGCTTTGGCCGACGGGGCGGGCGCGGGTGATGCTTTTGCCGATTCTTCGGCGCGGACGACCGGGGCGGCGGCGAGGAATGCCGCGGTGAGACACAGGGTGAGTGTTTTCATGGGAGGATGTGGATTGGGATGGGTGGGTTGACGGGGTCGCCAGCCCATTTTCAACTATTGCCCCCTACGAAGGCGGCGTCCATCGGAATCCTGCGGAATCCCTTGGAAACCGCATTGCCAAATGGCTCAGCCAAGCACAACCGGACGGCCCGTCGCGATGGATTCTTCCGCTGCGAACGCCAGTCGCATGGTGCGAAGCGCATCCTCCGAGGGCACCAACGGACCCCGGCCTGCCGCAACGCCCTCGATGTAGCGCTCCAAAAAGCCGCTCATGTCGTGGTGCAACTCGTTGCCGGGGTGATGAGCGAAATCCTCGGTTCGGACCAACTCGGTTTCCTTTCGTTCGTGATCGAACCGGAACAGATGGATCTTCTCTCCGTAGAAATCGGCGAGGCACGATCCCTCGGTGCCGACCAGGGAGAGACGGAACTCGTGTCCGGGCACCGATGGCCAGTGGGGATGGTAGGCGGGCTCCCGCCGGTAGTAGGTCGCGGCACGCGAGTGAAAGACCTCGAGGCTCGCCGTCCGTCCATCCGCCGTTTTCATCGCGAGCAGCACATGGTCCGGAACATCCTGGGGATAGTAAGGCAGCGCGTTGCGCCCGGACCGAAATGCGGTGACCTCGCTGAAATCGCCGAAATAGGCGCGCAACATGTCGAGTTGATGAATGCCGCAATGGAAGATGATGCCGCCGCCGAGTTCGCGGCGCAGCTTGACCTGTTTTTCGAACGGCGCTTCCGGGTCACCGCTCCACCAATGCCCGCGCGAATCGGTGCACGAGGCGGAGAGCAATTCGCCGAAGAATCCCTGCTCCTGCAATGCGCGCAGGCGGCGCGGCATGGTCGAGTGGATATACTCGAACCCGACCTGCAGGGAACCCTTCGAGGCCCGCTCCGCCGCCACCATCGCCTCGCATTCCGCAAAGGTCGGGGCCATCGGCTTCTCACAGTAGACATGGAGGTCCAGCCCGAGCGCTTCCAGGGTGGAAGCGGCATGCTGGTGGTTGGCATTGCCGATTACCGCCAGATTGACCACCGGATGCGCGGCAACCAGTTCGGTCAGCGACGTGTAACCCGGCAATCCCGCCTGATCAGAGAACTGCGCGATCCGCTCCCTCGAGGAGGTCACGAATCCCGCGACCTCGACTCCGCGCTTCCGCAACAACCGGCTGAACCCGAGTCCGACGCTTCCGGTGCCGACTACCGCCGCGGTGATTTTCATGAGGGAGGGGAAAAAAGTGGAGTGCCCATCCTCCCGGCAGCGCTGCTTGCGTGCAACTCAAACCTGTTCAAACCTCCGGCGGCGGTAAGATCTTGAGGGACGCTTCGGCGGAACGCCGGCGGTCCGAAAAAGTCTTCGCCTGGCCCCTCCGAGCCCAGTCAACAAAGGGAAAAGCTACCCCGCAGAGGGGCCATCCCACTTCTTGTAGCCTGCCACGAACGCCGCACGGAACGCGTCGAACGTCCCCTCCCCGATCGCCGCCCGGGCGCGGTCCATCAGGTTGAGGTAGAAGTGGAGATTGTGCAGGGAGATCATTCGCAGGGCGAGTATCTCTTCGGCTTTTACCAGGTGCCGGAGATATCCGCGGGTGAAGGTCCGGCACGCCTCGCACGTGCATCCCTCCTCGATGGGTCCTTCGTCCCTGGCGAAGCCGGCATTCTTGAGATTCAGCGTGCCCGCCGCGCTGAAGGCAGTCCCGTTGCGCGCGAGGCGGGTTGGCAACACGCAATCGAACAGATCGATCCCGCGCGCCACCATCTCGAGCATCTGCGGCGGGGTGCCCAGCCCCATGGCGTAGCGCGGACGATCGGCGGGCAGGAACGGTTCGCTCCATTCGATGGCCTGCATCATCTCAGGTTCGGGCTCGCCGACGCTCACGCCGCCGACGGCATACCCTTCGAAGTCCATTTCCACCAAGGCCCGGGCGCTACGCTCGCGCAGATCCTCGAACATCGATCCCTGGACAATGCCGAACACCGCGGGTCGAGGCTCGTGCTTTCCGTCTTTCGCGGCCGCCCATTCCCGGCAGCGCAACGCCCAGCGGAGCGTGAGGTCGAGGCTCTTGCCGGCATACGCTTTCTCGCACGGGTACGGCGGGCATTCGTCGAACACCATGGCGATGTCCGACCCGAGCGTCGCCTGGATTTCCATCGCCTCGACGGGACCGAGGAAACAGGGGGCGCCATCGAGGTGGTTCTGGAAATGCACGCCTTCCTCCGTGATCCGACGCAAGCGGGCCAGCGAGAACACCTGAAACCCGCCGCTGTCGGTCAGGATCGGTCCGTCCCACGCCATGAACCGGTGCAACCCGCCGAAGTGCCGGATGACGTCCATGCCCGGGCGAACAAACAAATGATAGGTGTTCCCGAGCAGGATCTGGGTCCGCAGCCCGCGCAGTTCGGCAGGCGACATGCTTTTGACGCTCCCCTGGGTTCCGACCGGCATGAAGGTGGGCGTCTCGATCGCCCCGTGCGGGGTGGTGAGACGTCCGCGGCGTGCTTTGCTGCCCGGATCCAATTGGAGAAGCTCGAACATGGGATCGGGCGATTACACACCATGGGGATGGCCTGCGGGAGCAGGAAGTTCCCCGGGGGATGGCGGGCGTGATTCGAAGGGGGAGAGGTTCGGGGCTGGTGCGCCCGCCGGTGATCCGGCAATATCCGCAGCACCATGGATATTCCACCACCCGTCGCGGCCGCTTCGGCCAGTCGTCACGTCCGACTCCGCAAAGTCCATCCCATCTCGTGCGGAAAGGTCTGCGCGGGGCTGTATGGGCTCGGCTCGCTGTTGCTCGTGCCGTTTCTGCTCATCGGGATCATGGTGAGCCTTGCGGCAGGCGGTCAAACGCATGTTCCGGCACAGCAACAGGTGTTCGGGCCCCTGGTCATGATGGTCTTCTGCTTCGCGCTTCCGTTCATCTACGGCCTGATGGGGTTCGTGTTCGGCGCCATCGCGGCACTGATTTACAATGTGATCGCCCGATTCGTCGGCGGGCTCGAATTCGAAGTGGAATGATCGGTCAGTTCACCGCGTCGCCAACCCGGGCGCGGAGCCGGCGTTCGACGTCCGCAAACGCCGCGTCGGACAGAACCGGTTCGAGCCCGGCGTCGCCCGGTGATTCGGGGATCTCCACCCAGGAACGGCATCCGCCGTATCGGGGCGCGTCGGGAAATTCCCACGGGACGGAAAGCCGCGAGATGCGCACGAGGGCCACGTGGAGCCCGCACGTCGTGTCGTAATCAAACCGCTCCCGAATGACGGGTTCGGACAGGATGTGAAAGGGTTCCAAGGCCAGCGCCGTGTCGAGGTTGTCGACAAAAGCGGTCCAGGCGACCGTGGCACGCCACCGGATCCGGTGAGCCCCAGCGGGTGGGGCGGGCAGCGGGGTGGCGGCTGGCAACCGGGTCTTGGCGACCTGTTCGTGGAACCCGGTGGGCATCAGAAAGAAGTCCGGGTGCTGGAACCGGAAACCCTCCCGGCCCTCGGCGATGCCGCCCTTGCGCAGGATCACCGTCTGGCGCCCGTCCCCGAGCGCCTCGCAAACCACCGCCCATTCCTTGAATCCGATGCTCATCCCCCCACTCTGGCAACGCCCGGGCGCTTGTGGCAAGACTGTCACCAGTCTTCGCTTCCCACCGCCGCCCGCCTGGGCCAAGCTGTGACCCATGGAGTATCGTGTCGACTTGCACACGCATTCCTTCTTCTCGGGAGATGGAGTCAGCAGTCCGGAAGCGGTGATCGAAGCGGCTCGCGCACGCGGGCTGCATGGATTTGCGCTCACGGATCACAATACGTGCGAGGGCACCGATTATCTGATCGAGAAAGGGTTGATGCGGGCGGATGGCCTGCCGGTGGACGGATTTCTCATCCTCCCCGGCGTGGAAGTCACGACCGAGGAAGGGCACTTGCTGTGCATCGGGGCGACCCTGCCCAACATGAAGGGGCGGCCGGCGATCAAGGTGTGCGAGGCGATCCACGCTGCGGGCGGGCTGGCCATCCCGCCCCATCCGTATGATCTGTTTCGGGCGGGCATCCGACGGGCGGTGCTCGACACGCTGCCCATTGATGCCCTGGAAGTCTTCAATGCGGCGACCACGTTTCGCCGCTACAACCGTCGCGCGTTTGAGTATGCCCGCTGGCGGAACCTCCCCATGACCGCCGCGAGTGATGCCCACCACGCGGCCGCGGTCGGGACGGCGTACACGATTCTCGACACTGAAGATTTCAGTGTCGCAGGCCTGCTCCGGCAGATCCTGCAGAGCAACGAGCTGGCCCAGAACTACCTCACCCCCAGCCAGAGTTTTCGAAAAACCTGGGCGAATTGGCTGCGACTGCGGCGGAAACGACCCGCACCGGCTCGCTCAGGAAAGCCGGAAGTCAAACCCGCGAATCGGATCTGAATGGGGGCGGGGCCACGGAGAGGGCGTGCGCGGGAAGGGTGCGAAGTCCGCCGCAATCCCATTGTGCAGTTTGCCGCACCGATGAGCCACGGGCGTTTCCCGTTGAAGTCTCCGCGATTGAGGTGGCGCGCTACTGGGGCGGACCTACTTCACGACTTTCAAGCGCGCGAACTTCGCGAGCGAAGACGGGATGCTGACCGTGACCTGATCGCCGGCGGTGGTGATGGCGACGCCGTTGACGCCGTGGATCGCGTCCACCCACCCGGGATCCAGCACCGCCGGATTCGATGCATTATACTGGGGTTTCACCACAATCCCGCTGGCACTCGGACGCCGGACATAGGTGAACACCAGGTGCGAGTTGTCGAGGGCGACATCGGGCAAAAGTTCAACATCGGAGATCGACGGGTCATTGCCGGACTGGCCGAACTCGACGAGGTTGTTCGAGCCGTCGTGTTCCGGGTCGTCGAGCGGCCCGTTCAACCCGCCCGTGTTGAAGCGGGCGATCCATTGCTCGAACGTGCGCGCCGGTCCGGCGATGCCGAGGGGCGGACTGATCGCGGTGGCAAAGGATTCGTCGTCGTTGCCGTTGATCGCAAACACGCGGTACTCAAGTCGCCGCTCGCGCGGGGCGGTGTAATCGACCCAGCGCGGGTTGTTCAACTGGTTGATCGGGGTGGGAGAGAACGAGTCGTTGCCGGTAATGGCGCCGTTCTTCGATTGGTTGATGGCGGGGCGGTAAGCGACAATCTGCCACGGACCTTCGTTGATGCGGCGCTCGACGCGGAACCCGAGCTCGTTCGAGGCGGTGTCGGTCCAGTCGAGCTGGACGCCCTTGTGGTCGACGAGCGGGGTGACCGTGAGGTTTGCGGGCGGATTGACGGCGTTGGTGTGATTGCTGGAGCTGAAGTCTTTCGGTGTGTAAACCCCGTTGTGGCTCGAGCTGATCCCCGCGCTCGCACCGTTGTTGCGGATGTTGTCCACCCAGTTCATGTCGAGCATCCGCCAACTACCAGGCCCGAGGTGACCGACGGTGTTGTCGTTGATGTTCCGCAGCAGCAGGAATCCGTAGATGTGCTGCGCGTAACTGCCGATCCATCCGAGTTCGCCCGAGGTGCCCGCGCCGTAGTTCACGTTGAACTGCCGGTTGTCGGTGAAAGCCCAGGAATAAACATCCAGGTTGTTGTGGCGCTGGGCCATGATGCCCTCGCCGTCATTTCCCGGTGACCCGGTGTTGTTCACCGTGCAGCGACTCGCCCACAGATTGCGCCCGCCGAGATCGAAGCCTCGCGAGAGATAATCGTAGGCGCTTTCACTGTTGGCGGGTGTCTGGCAGTACCAACTGTCTGAGTTCGCGGTCTGGCTGGTGCCCGCCCGCGGGTAGTCCGGCGGCATGGTGTAATCAAGCCGGTAGCGTTCGTTGTGGTTGTTTTGCACCAGGGCCCATTGCCCGCTGATCTCGTAACCTTTGTTGCCCCGGCTGAACACGAAGTTATCGCGCACAATCACGCCCGGTTCGTAGTAACCCGAACCGGGCTGGGTGGGTTTGCCGATCCCGTGCAGGCTCTTGTTCACGTCGATGCCGATCGAGTTGGCGCAATCCCAGAGCACATCCCGCGCGGCGATGCTGTTGTCCTTGTCCCTTGTCCACTGGCGGTAAAAGAAGTTGTTGGCACTTTTCGGCAGCACATTGTTGGCGATGAAGACGTCCGACCCGTACGCCGCGATCCTGCCGCAAAAGCGATACACCCCAAACGCACTTGCGACCCCGTTGGCGCCGCGGCCCGACGGCCAAAAGAAATCGTTCACCGGCATCGCATCGACCAGCTTGCACCCGAAGACCAGACGCCCCGCCCCGCTCCCCGTAAAATTTGCCGTAAATGCTCCCCCAGGAGCAAACGCACCGCAAAATGTATCTCCTGGGTGCGTGCCGTCCGGGACGCGCGAACTCCACGGGTTCCCCGCGGGCCAGGTGTTCTTGGTGCTGCCCCCCAGCCAGGCTGCCGAGGCGTTCCATGTGGAGGCCCACTGGTAATCTGCCCCCCAGTAGATGGTCGCGCGTTGTAGTTCGATCCAGACCACCCCCACGCGATGGACGTCCTTCACCCCCTGACCCGGCTCAGGTTTCAATCCCACGAGCCCCCAGTCCGCCGGGATCGTCGTGTTCGTTCCGTTGTAATCAGCCCGCGTCCGGCCATTGAAAATCAGACGGGTGGACAAGGTCAGGTTGCCATCGCCGGGGTGCGCATCGGTCGGTCGCGCCCATCGATCCCCCGTCGGGGTTGCCCCCCGCAGCACCGTGCCATTACGCAGCATCAGCCCGCGGCTGCTGGGTCCCACCCCCGAGCCCTGACCCGCATCCGGCAGCGTGATGCTGAAATTACCTGCCGGGAAATAGATCACACCCCCACCGGCCGCAAACGCCGCATCCCGGGCCGCCTCAAATGCCGCGAAGTTCTGGGTGCCGTTCATTCCGACTCCGCCCCCGTAAGTGGTCACGTCATACACCTGATCCCAGCGAATATCTTCGATCCAAGCCGGGTGTCCTTCGGGGCCCGTGTAGAACGAGGCAACCGGGTTGTCGATCGGTTGAGCAATTGCCGAGCGCACGGCAAGAACGCCTGCCGCGAGCACGAGGGGGAACGTGCGTAATTTCATCGGGGGGGTGGGGGGAAGTGGAGAAAATACTATCCCGTCCGCCCATCGCGTGCAACCCGCCGTTCGATCAGGAACACATGTTCATGCACAAACTCGATGTTCAGCGCATCCCCGACCTTGTTGTTCGTGAGGGGCGCCAGCCACGAAAAACCGTCCAGGAATCGCTTCGCGAACTGGCAGTAGCGGACGGGGGTAGGAGCCGCATGATGCCCCAACACCCCCCGGCGCACCAGCGCACATCTGCCGGGATTCAAACCCGGTCGTTCGGGCAGATCATCGCGCAGCAGACTCACCGAACCCCTCAGCGAATCGTCCCGCCCCCGCGCGAGGAGGGTTCATGCGGACTGTGAACCGTCGACCGTTGCCGCTTCGCGGGCCCAGGCATCGGCCTCGAGGATTTGGTCGAGCGTCGGGTGCGGCACGTTCGCATGGGCATCCATGACCGCGGCCACCGTCCGCCAGATCCCCGGAAAGCTCAGCCGCCCGCCCAGGAAGGCCTCGACGGCGATCTCGTTGGCTGCGTTCAGCACGGCCGGCAACGTCCCGGCAAGTTCGCCGGCGCGCCGGGCGAGATCGAGCGCCGGAAAGTCGGCCACGCGCGGGGCCTCGAATTCCAGGCGCCCGAGCCTCGCCAAATCAAGCGGTTCCATCGCGTTCGGCACGCGATCCGGCCAGGTGACCGCATACTGGATCGGGAAGCACATGTCCGAGTGGCTGAGCTGGGCGAGGATCGATCCGTCCACAAATTCGACCATCGAATGCACGATACTTTGGGGATGCACCACGACGTCGACCTTCGCCATCGGCACGCCGAACAGCCAGCGGGCCTCGATCATCTCCAGGCCCTTGTTGAAGAGGGTCGCCGAATCAATCGTGATCTTCCGGCCCATGTCCCACGTGGGATGCCGCAACGCCTGCTCCACCCGCACCGATGCCAGCTCCACGGCGGGCGTGGTGCGGAACGGTCCGCCGGACGCCGTCAGAATCAATCGCCGCACGGTTGCCGGGTCACGCCCCTCGAGGCATTGAAAAATCGCGTTGTGCTCGCTGTCGACCGGCAGCACCTGCACGCCTCGGGCCGCGGCCGCACCCATCACCACCTCGCCCGCCGCGACCAGAATCTCCTTGCTGGCGACCGCCAGGTCCTTGCCGGCGGAAATGGCGGCCAGCGCAGGGCGCAGTCCCGCCGTCCCCACGATCGCCACCAGTACGAGCTCCGCCTCCTCCATCCGGGCGATCTCCTCGAGGCCTTCGGCACCCGCGAGCAACCGGGGATCATAGGCAAGCGCCCCCTTGAGTTCCGCGAGCCGGGTCGCATCCGCGATGCACACCGCTGCCGGTCGGAATCGGTTTGCGGCCTCGGCGAGCCCGGCAACGTTGGTGCCCGCCGCCATGCCGACGATCTGCATCCGGTCGGGCAATTCGGCGGCCACTTTCTGGGCGCTGGTGCCAATCGACCCGGTCACCCCCAGCACCACCACCCGGCGGGTCCGTTTCATGGCATCCGGAGCACCAGCCGCATGTAGAAGAAGAGCAGCGGCCCCGTGAACAGCAGGCTGTCGATCAAGTCGAGCGCCCCGCCGATCCCGGGCAGCATCGATCCCGAATCCTTCACCCCGGTGCTCCGCTTCACCAACGACTCCGCCAAATCACCGATCACCGCCGCGCACCCGAGCAAAAGACCCAGCACCGTCACGTGCATCCAGTCGAACGCCGGCAGGCGCGAACCGAAGATCGCAAACACACCATAGCTGCCGATCAGCGAGCAGAGAATCGCACCCGCAAACCCTTCCCAGGTCTTTTTCGGACTGATGTGCGGGGCCATGGGATGCCTGCCAAAGGCGCACCCGACGAGATACGCCCCCATGTCGCTGAATTTTGTCACCACCAGCAGGAAGAGCACATAGAAGTGGCCGTTCGGCGTGCCGTCGGGAGAGAGCGGCGCGACGTAGGCGATCTTGGTGACGAAATTGAACAGCCACAGCACCCAGAGCAGGCCGAACAGCGTGTAGGCCATGGTGCGCAGGGGATCCGCCTCCAGCCTGCCGTGGAACATCTGCCGTGCGAAAACACCGAGAAGAAAAAAGAGCAGGACCGCCAGTTCGAAGTCGTAGGAGAGGGCGGGCCCGACGGATCGGAAATAGTAAAAGCTGCCCGCCATCAAGAACACCCCGCAAATCATCCCAAACGCCCGGAAGCAAGGCACGCCCTGATGTTCAAGCATCCGAAAGTATTCCCAGAGGGCGCGCAGTCCGATCCCGCTGATCAACAGCGCGAATCCGATCTCGAACCCGGAGAGAATGATCCCGAATGCCACCGCCCACAGGGTGAGGGAGGTGACGAGACGGAGTGCGAAAGTGGACCAGGGATGCGATGCCATCCGGAGCGGGAGTGGGCCGCAGCATCCCGCAACCGACGGATAACGCAAGCCAGGAACGAGGAGCGCCGGGTCCCTGGACCCGCACGGAAAGTGTGCGCGTGCTGGACGTCGCGACGGCCCTCCGGTAAACCGACCCCCTCTGCGCCTCGCCACGTCAACCACCCGACCCCATTGTCCCGGATGAAACCGCACGAAATTTTCCAGCGCATGTCCCCTGCGCTTTCCGAACGCATCTTCGAACATTTCCGCACCACGGAGAAAGCGGGCTACCGTGCCGCCATCGACCAGCTCGCCCCGATGCAGAAGCTGCGTCCGGTGTTCATCGTGCGTCGCCCGAAGGCCGAGCAGTATACGTGGTTGAAGACCGCGCTGAGCCGGAAAGGGGCCGATCTCCTGGCGTCCAATGTGCTCCAAGTCTGGCTGGTTGGCTCCCAGACCCCGCTGTTGTGTGCGTTTCTCGATGCTCTCGGCATTCCGCATGACGAACGTGGCATGATCGAACAACTGCCACCCCCGCCGACCGACGCCGCGCTTGGATCCGCCATCGACGGACTGCTTGCCGCGAACGAGCGGGAAGTGGTGGCGGTCTATCTCCAGGCGTTCGTGGGCACCGACGACGCCCCGTGGCCGAACCTGGTGGCGCGGGTCGAGTCCGATCCGGGCCTGCAGCCGGGCGGGGCCGGGTGACCCGCCGATCTCCCGGAAGTCTCTGGGGCTTCCGCGGCAGCAGAGTTGTGGAGAACACGCTCTAGACGGGGCGCCGGGATTCGTGTTCATTTTTCGCCCTATGGAGAACGTGATCATTGTCGGCACCGGATGCGCCGGTCTCACCGCGGCCATATACAGTGCCCGGGCGAGCCTGAACCCGCTCGTGCTCGAGGGCCGGGAGCCGGGAGGGCAGCTCACCACCACCACGTTGGTCGAGAATTTTCCGGGGTTCATCGATGGCATCCAGGGACCGGAACTGATCCTGAACATGCATCGCCAGGCGGAGCGATTCGGCGCGAGGTTCGAGTATGGTGAAGTGACCGATTTCGAAACGGCCGATGGGTTTGTGCGGATCAAGGTGGGAGAGGATTGGCGCGAAACGCGCACCCTCATCATCGCGAGCGGGGCCTCCGCCCGGTGGCTCGGCCTTCCGAACGAACGCCCGCAGATCGGGCATGGCCTCACCTCATGCGCCACGTGCGACGGTGCGTTTTACCGGGAGGTGCCCGTGTGCGTGGTCGGCGGCGGGGACTCGGCGGCGGAGGAGGCGATTTTTCTGACCCGCTTTGCCGCCAAGGTCTACCTGATCCATCGGCGCGATCAGTTGCGCGCGTCGAAGATCATGGCCGACCGGGTGCTTGCGAATCCGAAGATCGAGCCGGTTTGGAACACGGTGCTGACGGATTACCTCGCCGACGCGGAAGGGGAGATGCGCGGGGTGCGACTCAAGAATCTGCAGACCGGATCGGTTTCCGAGTTGGAAGTGAAGTGCGTGTTCGTCGCCATCGGGCATGTGCCGAACACCAAGCCTTTTCTGGGCAAGCTCACCACCGATGACAACGGCTACCTGCTGGTGCGGGAGGGGACCCGGACCAATGTGCCAGGCGTGTTTGCGGCGGGCGATGTGGCGGATCATGTGTACCGACAGGCCATCACCGCCGCCGGGGCGGGCTGCGCCGCCGCGCTCGACGCGGAGCGTCACCTGGCGGATTTCGCGCATTGAAGCTCTGCGATCTCACCCAGTTTTACTCGCCGGTCAGCGGCGGGGTGAAACGTTACATCCATGAGAAACGCGCCTACCTGCGCGCGCACACGTCCGACGAACACGTCCTGATCATCCCGGGCGCACGGACGGAACGGGTGGCGGACGGTCCCACGCGGGTTTACACGATCCGATCACCGCTGGTTTCCCGGACATCGAGATACCGGATGCTCCTGAATCTCGAAGCGGTCGAGGACATCCTGGTTTCGGAACACCCCGACCTGATCGAATCGGGGGATCCGTATCAGGTGGCGTGGAAGGCGGTCTTCTCCGGGCGCGCCCTGCGGATTCCGGTGGTGGGCTTTTATCACTCCCATTTTCCCGAGGCTTATTTGCGCAGTGTCGCCCGGTTTTTTGGCCCTCTGACGGTTTTGATGGTGATGGATTTTGCCGAGCGGTATGTGCGGGCGCTCTACGGGCGGTTCGAACGCACGCTGGTGCCGTCGTCAGCCCTGGCGGACGTGCTGCGTGGGTGGGGGGTCGACAACACCGCGGTCACCGACCTCGGGGTCGACGTTGGGATCTTCACCCCGCAACCCGACGATGCAGGGGCGACCCGGGAACGGCTGGGAATCCCGCCGGGTCGGGCCTTGCTGCTCTACGTGGGCAGGCTGGCCTCCGAAAAGAACACCCGCACGCTGTTCGCGGCGTTTCAAGCGCTGCACGCGCAGGTCCCCGGCAGATTCCAGTTGCTCGCCGTGGGTGACGGCACGCAACGACCCGTGCTCGAGGAACTTCGGGACGCGACCGGGGCGGTCACCTGGCTCCCTTATTGCGCCGATTCGGCGGAGCTGGCCAGGCTCTATCGGGCGGCCGATCTATTCGTCCATCCCGGTGTGCAGGAGACCTTCGGGTTGGTCACGCTCGAGGCGCAGGCATGCGGCACGCCCGTGGTGGGGATCCGCGGCAGCTACATGGACCGCATCATCCTGAGCGGGCAGGATCACTGGGCGGGCGAGAACACGCCCGGCGCGCTGGCCGCGGCCATCCAGGCGATGCTGGAAGACCCGGTCGCCCTGCGGCAGGCCGGTGCGGATGCGGCCCTCCGGGTTGCGGATCGATTCTCCTGGGAACGGGTGTTCGGCCGCTTGTTTGGCGTTTACCGCGAGGTTTGCGCGGCGTATAGGGATCGGGTTCCATGAACGCAGACCGGCAGGTCACCATCCGACGCTTCGAGCCCGCCGACCGGGACGCGGTCCGGGAACTCTGCTGCGACACCGGATTTCTGGGGCAACCGATCGACCCGGTGTTCGAGGATCGCGAGTTATTTGCCGATTACCTGACGGCATACTACACCGACTGGGAACCGGAATCGTCCTTCGTGATCCTGGTGAACGGCCGGCTCCGGGGGTATCTGCTCGGGTCGCGGCGTCCACTGCGCCAGCAGATCTACGGGTTCTATCAAAACCTGAGCTTGTTTCTGCGCGGCGTGCTCCGGTACCCACGTTACTCGGCAGAGTCGCGCAAATTCATCCACTGGATCATCGGGAGCGGTTGGCGTGAGGTTCCGGCAACACCCCGACGGACCGCCCATTTCCACATCAACCTGCTGGCCGATGCGCGTCAGGTCGCCACGACAAAGGTGCTGATCCAGGCCTATCTGGACTATCTCAAGGAGTGCGGCGAGAAGCGGGTTTACGGCCAGATCGTGGTGTTCGAAAGCCGGCGGGGTGCGAAAATGTTCGAGCGTTACGGATTCAAGGTGATCAACCGTTCGGAGATCACCAAATACCGCGATGTCCATCCGGAACCGGTCTACCTGTGCACGGTGATGAAAAATCTCGAGGCGGATGCGGCGCTCGTGCCGGAGGAAGCGACGTCCGCAGCGCACGCTGCGTAGTCGGGGACAGGCGACCCCGCAGTCGATGGCTCACAGGAGGGTGACTTTTACCCGAAGCAGTTTTCGGGGACCGCTCCCGGCAGGCACACGAGCTTTGATTCTCCAGACGGGGATGTCGGTGCTGTTGCCCACCAGAACAACCGGGGTGACTGTCGCGGGCGACCAGGTGACGGCATCGGTTGATTCTTCGACGGTCAGTGCGATGTCCGTCGTGGTGCGCCGGTGCCAGTAGGTGACCGTGACGTAGTCGATCCCCAAAACCGTTTCAAAGCCGCCGACCGGTGCGCGGTTGGCGTCGGCCAGCGCCGGGTTGCCGTCGAACGCGTATTCGAGGAGGTTCGGCAGGCCATCCGAGTCGTTGTCGCCCGTGTAAGGCGCGGTGGCGTTGCCGAGGTGATGGTTGCGCCAGTGATCGAATCGCAGGAGATGGGCGTAGTGCGCAAGCCGCACAAAGCGCGTGCTGCCCGCGAACATGGGGTTGCCGGAGAAGGTGGAGGCGCCGAACGTCGAGACATCGGTGGCGATGCCGGCGAGTCGCCAGGTGCCGTTGTAGCTGATGAACAGGCCCCCGCCCGAGTCGCCAATGGTCATCGCCGCTTCGTCGTTCGGGCTGGAGGCCAGGATGTCCTGGCTCGCCAGCAGGGCGTTGTATTGGTAACCGCCCCCGGAGAGCGTGAGATTGCCGGGTTCGGTGCGGTTGGTGCCCCATCGTTGAACCTGGGTGGAGACGCCGTTCCAGCTCCAGGTGGTGTTCGCACTGGTGTTGGACGTCAGGTTTCCCTTCCCGACTCCCCACGCGATGATCGTGCAGTTCTTCGAGGTGTCGGTGTGGACGCCGTTCATCGCAATCGGCAGCACCGGCAGGCCCGGGTCGCCGTTGATCCGAAACACCTTGGCATCCACCACATGGTTCCCGCTCGAGAGCCGGCAGGGGGTGAATGCGGTGTTCTGGGTGTAGGTGACGTTGTTGATTACAATCGTCGTGGAAACATTTCCGACACCCATGTCAACATGGTTGGCGGTTATCACATAGCCGTTGCCCAGATAGACCCCCGAGGCGTTCGGGGCGCCGACTCGCGTCCCGTGAGCCCATGGCGCGCCGCTGGCGGGCGGCGTGAGGTTCTCCGCGTTCGTGCGTCCGTAAAGGATCAGGGCGTGGGCGGGGGTCGACCCCATCGCAGCGAGTGCGATGGCCCACAGCGCGGGTAAACCTCGTGGAATGCGGGGCACTAGACAGCTTACGCCTCCTTCGCCGCTTGGCAAACGGTTGGTGTGACCCCTGTTTGCGGGGTGCCAACCCCGCGCGCGGAAACCGGCACACCCACCCGGAGCACCCTCGCTGGGCGTTCAGGTCGCGGACGAAACCTCCATCAGACCGTGCGCGGCGAGCCGCGAGTAGAGCCCGCCGAGCGCCACCAATTCCTCGTGCGTCCCCCGCTCGACGATCCGGCCATGATCGAGCACCAGGATTTGGTCGGCGTTTCGGACCGTCGACAACCGGTGCGCGATCACGAAGCTGGTGCGTCCGTGCATCAATCGGTCGAGTGCCTCCTGAATCAGCCGCTCGGTCGAGGTGTCGACGCTCGCCGTCGCCTCATCCAGCACAAGGATTGGCGGATCCTTCAGCAGGGCGCGGGCGATGGAGACCCGTTGCTTCTCGCCCACGCTCAGCTTCACCCCGCGTTCCCCGACCTGTGTGTCCAGACCCTCGGGGAGCTTCGCCAGCAACTGGAGCGCGTTGGCCGCCCCCAGCACCGCGTGCATCTCCGGGTCGGTCGCATCCCATTTGCCGATGCGCAGATTGTCGCGCAAGGTGCCGTTGAAGAGAAAACTCTCCTGAGTGACCATCCCGACCGCCGACCGCAGCTCGGATCGCGGAATCTCCTTGAGATCCCGCCCATCCACCCGGATCAGCCCGGCATCGAACTCGTAGAATCGCGTCAGCAGGTTCACCAATGTCGATTTGCCCGCCCCGGTCGGACCGACCAACGCCACCGTCTCGCCCGGTAACACGTGCAGGTTGATGTGCTTCAGCACCGTCGGGCGGTCCTCGTAGGCAAAGCCAACATCCACAAACTCCACCTCACCCCGGATCGTGGTGGGCCCGGCTTCGGTCACGGGAAGCCCGTCACCGCCGGGTTCGCCGGGGGTGTCGATGATCTCGAAGACCCGCTCGCCCGCGGCGCGTCCGCTCTGGAAAAGCTGGTTGAGCTGGTGCAGGCGTCCAATCGGATCATACAGGAACCGGACCAGCGCGAGAAACGCGACGAGTCCGCCCACCGACATGTGACCGGCCAATACCCGGGCCCCGCCGAATCCCAGGACGAGCACGAGCCCGGCGGAGGTCAGGAAGTTCATCGAAGGGCTGTAAAGAGCCCAGGCGCGCATCACGACCAGCGTGGCCTCGCGGAGCTGATCGCTGGTCCGGTTGAACCGTGTGTGTTCCTCCTCCTCTCTCACGTAGGTTTTGATCTGCCGGATTCCCGCAAGGTTGTCGTGGAGCAGGGCGTTCATCGCGGAGGAGGCGCGCCGCTGCAGCCGATAGCGATTGTGCGCCGTGAGGGTGTAAGCCAGGGCGCCCCCGATCAGGAACGGAATCGGGAGCAGCGCGATGCCGGTCAACCCGGGATCCTTCGGAATCAGGATGGCCAGCACGATGACGATCTGCAGGACGGCGACCGTTCCCTGCTCGATGCCGTCGATGAGCACGCGCTCCATGGCGTTCACATCCTCCATCACACGCGTCATGAGATCCCCCGTCGCCCGGTTGTCGAACCACCCGAGCGGGAGGTGCTGGAGATGGGAGTAAAGATCGCTGCGAAGATCGAAAATGACGCGCTGCTCGAACGTGTTGTTCAGGACGATCCGGAACGCGTTGAGGAGATCGTGCAACAGAAAGGCCCCGAGACCGATGAACACCATCGGGACGAGCAACTCCGGGCGCCCGCCCCTGATGACGTCGTCGATGATTACCTGGGTGACCTGGGGGAACACCGGAATCAGGCAGGTCGCGACGACGGCGCACCCCAGGGTGGCCATCGCCATGCCGGGGTAGCGACGGACATATCCGAAAACGCGGGTGAGGGTGCCCATGGGAGTTCCCCACCCTGCAGGGTATGCGGGCTCCGGGCAACCCCAAGCCCACCCACTTCGAATCATGCCCCTGCTCTCGGGGCGTGATTCAAAGTGGGTGAGTCCTCTGGATGCAGCGGATTTCCCAAGAATTCCGACTTCGCTCGAAGTGCCACCGAACCCCTTCCAAACGCACCCGCGATTCCGCAGCCAGGAGCGATGCATTTTCGGCTGGAAACATCGCGGGAGGGCCGGTTTGATGGCGCGGCGGCTTACTGCCCCCGCGGTTCCGCGCCTCAGACCATGGAAATTTGTCTACTCCTACCGCGGAACATCCGTGACATGTGCTTCTCACCGTCGACTCTGGAGGCCATCGCCAGCCGGGCACGCCTGCGCGCGGACCTTCCCGAGGGGAAACTAACCCCCGCCTGGGCCCGCGAACAGATCGCCGGGTGCAAGGCGGCGATCACGGGCTGGGGCACCCCGCGCCTCGATGCCTCCGTGCTCGATGCCGCTCCCGGGCTCGAAATGCTGTTCCACTCCGCCGGAACCATTCGCCCCCTCGAGTTTCCGGGTTTCTGGGACCGCGGAGTGCGGGTCTGCAGCGCCGCCAATGCCAATGGGATCCCGGTGGCGGAGTTTCTCCTCGGCCAGATCCTGGTCGCCCTCAAGGGTGGCTTCAGTTACCCGGCCCGGTTCCGGGCGGACGGCCGGGCCGTCTGGAGTTCGCCTCGCGAGGTGCTGGGATATTACGGCACCACCGTGGGGATCATCGGCATGGGCAATGTGGGCAAGCATCTGCTGGACCTGCTCGGCAAGTTCCAGTTCCGCAAGTTGGTCCACTCATTCTACCCGTTCGAGGAACAAGCCCGGCGGGCCGGGGCCCGGCACACCGACATCGACACGATCCTGGCCGAGTCCGACGCCGTCGTGGTGGCCGCCCCCAACATCCCGGAATATCGCCGCATGTTCGATGCCCGCCGGTTCGCCCAGATGCGGGACGGCGCCTGGTTTCTGAATGCCGCCCGCGGCGCGCTGGTGGATGAGCAGGCGATGATTGCCGAGCTTCAGACGGGACGCATCTCCGCCTGTCTCGACGTCACGGATCCCGAGCCGCCCGTCGAGGGTTCGCCGCTCTACAGCCTGCCAAATGTGGTCCTGACCCCCCACGTCGCCGGTTCGACCGGGGCGGAATGCCTCCGGCTGGGCGAGCAGGTGTTGCGCGAAATCGATCACTGGCTCAACCATGAGCCGTTCGACAACGAAATCACCGCCGAGCTGGCCCCGGTGATCGGCTGATCGCCTTCGGGGAGTGCCAGGGGGCGGGGAGGACGGGAGTGTGCGCTTGCCACGGAGACGCAGATGCGGAAGCTTTTGCGCCCACGACCCGACCGATGCCGATCCGATTTTTCAACACCCGCTCGCGTGCCGTCGAGACGTTCACTCCAATCGACCCGCCCGGTGCCACGGTGTCGCTCTACACCTGCGGCCCCACCGTTTATGCCCATGCCCACATCGGCAACTTTCGGGCTTATACATTCGAGGACCTGCTCCAACGCCACCTCGAATGGCGCGGGTACGTCGTCCGTCGCGTGATGAACCTCACGGATGTCGACGACAAAACCATCCGCGGATGCCGCGCCGAGGGCATCCCCCTCGCCCAGTTCACCGCCCGGTTCAAGACCGCCTTCTTCGAAGATCTGGAGGCGATGCGCATCCGCCCGGCCGAAGCCTACCCCGCCGCGACCGATCCCGAGAACATCGGGCAAATGATCGCGATGATCGCCCGGCTGCTCGAGTCCGGTCACGCCTACCAGGCCGACGATCGCTCGGTCTATTTCCGGCTCTCCGCCTTTCCCGACTACGGCAAGCTCGCCCATCTGGACCTCGCCGAACTGCGCCCGGGCGGCCGGGTCCGGAGCGATGAGTACGAGAAGGAAAGCATCGGCGACTTCGCCCTTTGGAAGGCGTGGGATGAAGAGGACGGGGAGGTCGCCTGGGAAAGTCCATGGGGTCGCGGACGCCCCGGCTGGCACATCGAATGCAGCGCGATGGCCACCCGGCTGCTCGGCGATGAGATCGATATTCACTGCGGCGGCGTCGACAATATCTTCCCGCATCACGAAGCCGAGATTGCCCAGTCGGAATGCTGCACCGGCAAGCGATTCGTGCGCTACTGGCTCCACTGCGCGCATCTGCTTGCCGAAGGACAAAAAATGTCGAAGTCGCTCGGCAACTTCTTCACGCTCCGCGATTTGCTGGCACGCGGGTTCACCGGGCGGGAGTTGCGATACGCGCTGCTTTCAGTTCACTACCGGCTTCCCCTCAACTTCCGCATCGTCAGCCTCGAAGGGGCCCGGAGCGCTCTGGGACGAATCGACGAATGGCTTGCCCGCCTCACGGACCATGCCGGAACCGCCCCCGCCGAGCCCCACCCGGCCGCCGGGAGCGATGCGTTCGGCGAGGCGCTTGACGATGATCTCAACATCTCCGCGGCACTCGCCGTGCTCTTCGATGCCATCCGCGATTCGCACCGGGCCCTCGATGCCCAAACCCTCACGGCCGGCCAGGCGCGCTCGCTGCTCGATTGGTGGGCCGGGATCGACACGGTGCTGGCCCTCTCGCCCGAAGTCGGCGGAATTCCCGCCGCGGTCCAGGCACTGGCCGACGAACGGGCCGCCGCCCGGGCTGCAAAAAATTGGGCGGAGAGCGACCGATTGCGCGATGCCGTCCGTGGGATGGGCTGGGAGATCAAAGACACCCGCGGAGGCCCTGCCAAACTGAGTCCCGTGAAAGGAGCCGCGTAGCCGCGGACCCCGGCCCCCCCTCCATCGGGGGCGCCCCCGGATTCACAGAGGGCCGGATATTTTGGTGCGCCGGACAATTTGGCGATCCGACCGCTCCGCGGGCGCTTCCGGGCACGCCGCATTCTCCCCCTCGCCCTCTTTCGACCCACACGCCGCGGGCACCGGGCTGGCCCTGACCGGCTAGCACGGAGGTCGCCCCCACTTCCCCAGGCACAACCGCCCTCGCCGAACGTCGCACACAAACTGTTGTCATCCGGGGATGATCCGGCTAGAAGGTTACCCCCCCAACCTAAAAACCCGAACCTTGAATTCCCGATGACCCAGCTCGCCGCGCGCTCGACCAGCCTGACTCCCTCCCTCACACTCTCCATCGACAGCAAAGCCAAGGCGATGCGGGCGGAGGGTCAGGAGGTGTATTCGTTCGCCGCCGGCGAACCCGATTTCGACACGCCCGAGCACATCAAGGCGGCAGCCATCGCCGCGCTCGAGGCGGGCTTCACCAAATACACTCCCAGTTCGGGCATCCTCGAATTGCGCCAGGCCATCGCCGACAAGCTCCGGGCCGACAACGGTCTCGATTACGGGCCCGGCCAGGTCATTGTCAGCAACGGGGCGAAGCATTCCTGCCTGAACGCCATCCTCGCCACGTGCGGTCCGGGGGATGAGGTCATCATTCCCGCTCCCTATTGGCTGAGCTATCCGGAAATGGTCCGCATTGCCGGGGCCGACCCCGTGTGCGTTCGAACCAGTCAGGCCAATGGGTGGAAGCTCACCCCCGACGAGTTTTGGGGCGCCATGAGCCCCTCGACCAAGATGATCATCCTCAACTCGCCCGGCAACCCGACCGGGACGGTCTATACCCGTGCGGAGCTTGAGGCCCTTGCCGAGGTGGCCCTCGAGGAGGACATCCTGATGTTGTCCGACGAAATTTATGAGAAACTGGTTTACGAGGATGCCACCCACGTCTCGGTGGGGTCGCTCTCCCTGGAAGCCAAGGACCTGACCATCACGGTGAACGGATTCAGCAAGTCCTACGCCATGACCGGGTGGCGTCTCGGTTACCTCGCCGCCCCGGAACCGATTGCGAAAGTCATCGATTCCATCCAGAGCCACAGCACGTCGAACCCGTGTTCGTTTGCCCAGAAGGGCGCCCTGGCCGCCCTGAAGGGTGACCAGTCGGCGATCACCGACATGCGCGAGGAATACGACATGCGCCGCGAGTACATGTTCGACCGGCTTTCCAAGATCTCCAACCTCAGCGTGGTCAAACCGCTGGGCGCATTCTACGCCCTCGCCAACATCTCGAAGATGAACCTCTCTTCGCAGAACTTCTCCGACCGCCTGCTCAGCAAGGCCGGCGTCGCCGTCATTCCGGGCATCGCGTTTGGCGACGACGCCACCATCCGCCTGAGCTACGCCACCAGCCTCGACGTGATCAAAAAGGGCCTCGACCGGTTCGAGCAGTTCTGCACCACCCTCTGACAGGCGACGGTCGGTCGGGAACGGGAGAGCGCTGCGCCGCTTCGGTCCCCCCACCTTCATTCCGCCTCCGAGGGCGGGCGGTGCCCCGAGCTGTCGGCTGAGGGAGACGCCGTCCAACATCGCGCGGGCGCGAGACCGCGGCTCAGTTCGATGGCCGAGCCACGGCGGCCCGCGGATCGTTGCGGCGGAACCGCACCGGGACGGGAGGCTGGTTCCCGGCGGCCACGGTGTAGCTGCCGAAGAAGCCCCGGAACTTCACGGTTCCGTCGGCGTCGGTCTGCAGCGCAAGATCGGTATTCCATTCCTTGCCGAGCAGGTCCTGGAAGATCCGGTGGCCGGCCGGGAGCGGGTTCCATTGGGCATCCACCAACGCGGCGTCGCGTCCCATCCAATGGGCTTTTTCCCAGAAGCCCCAGAGGAAGATGGCCTCGACCCCGGGGTGGGCGAACCCGGTGCGGAAGAAGGCTTCGAGGGCTTCGGCTTTGCGGGTCTCGTCCTTCGTCTTGGCGCTGATCTCGGTGAGATGGATGGGAAGGCCGGTCGCGGCAAGCCGGTCGAGCCGGGCCCACATGTCCGCCGGAACCAGCGCTGCGCGGCTCTGCCGTTCCACCCGTTCGCCGGCCGCTTCTCCGTCCGCCGGTGCGGGGGCGGGAGCCAGGCGTTCGGCAGCGTGTTCCTGAACCCCGATGCCGCCAACCGGCGCCCCCTGCCCGCGGAGTGCGAGGATCAACTCGAGATACTTCGCGGTCCGCTCGTCCGAATCGAGAATGTGATACTCGTTCACGAACAATGGCGTCCCGGGGTCGGCGGCGTGCGCGGTCTTGAAAAACTCCGCATCGATCCCGGCCCGGATCGTTTGGGAGAAGTGTTGCCCGTCGAGCATCTCGTTGTTCACGTCCCAGGCGGCCAGGCGCCCGCGATAGCGTTCCGCCATCCGTCGCACCTGCGCCAGCGCGAGCGGTTCCAGCTCGGGGCCGGGGAGTGCCCGTGCCCATTCAGGAAGGTATTTCGTCTTGGCCCAGAGCAGACAATGGCCGCGCAACGCGAGGTCGTGATCGCGCGCGAAATCGGCGAGGAGATCGGCCTTCACAAAATCGAGTTGGCCGCGGACTTTTTCGACGTGGTACCATTTCATCGAATTCTCATCCACGAGCCCCGAGAAATGGCTGCTGAGGAACTCGCGGTAACGCCGCCCGTCCTCGCCCGCTTCGGCCAGCCGACCCACGGCCACCGCGGTGCCGAACAAAAACTCGTGACGCGCAAGCCGCACCCGCACCTCCGTGTTGGCGAGTGGTTTTCCGTCGGGCTTGCGGAGCGTCAGGGCGAAGTCGCCCTTGCGGTGCTGCTCGATCCGGCGGACCGATTCGGCGCGCCAGTCGGACGGGGAAGTTTCGGCAGGGGCGGTGGACATGGTGAGGAGCAGTCCCGCGGCCGCGAGTGCCCAACGGGAGTGGGGTTCACAACGTCCGGCGTGGGCGGGTCGGAGATCGCGGTCTATCTTGGGGGAGCCGGCTCGAGGGTGCATATTTTTTTACTCTGACCCGCATTTGTCTCACAATCCGGGCGGGTGTGAAAGTTCGGAGACACCCTGTCGCGCTCTGTGGCTCGGAGAAATCCATGCTATCGCTCCGCCGACCGGTGCGATAGGCCTTGCATCGAATGAACGTGCCGGGGATCCCCTCCAATCTGGCGGTTGCAGCGGCGATGATGACCGCATTGGCGTTGTGGGTGATCGGGCTTCCGCTGCGCGCGGCCACTCCCCCGGGCGAGCGTCGCCGCCTGCTCGGGCTCTGCCTGCTCATGCTTCCGATGAACGCACTCGCGTTCCACGGGGTGCGGACCCCGCTGAACGGTTGGGTTTCCTCCCTGCTGGCGGATTGGCCGCACACGCTCGCCTGGATCCAGGCGGCCTACGCACCCATCACCGAGGAACCGGCAAAGCTCTGGCCGTTCCTGCTCCCGTGGTTCAGGCGCCCGTCCAGCCGCACGCAGGTGGTGCGCGATGCGTTCGCGATCGGGCTGGGGTTCGGGATCGGCGAGGCGTGGAATGTGGCCTCCCTGATCGGTCACCGACCTGATATCCAAGGTCAGCCTTGGTTCGCGTTCGGCGGGTTCATGGGCGAGCGGCTGATGGTCTGCATCATGCACACGGCATTCACCGCCGCTGCCCTCTACTTGTGGCGTGTGCGGGGAGCGCCGATGCGGGGATTTCTCGCCGCTTTGCTGCTCCACTTCGTCGGCAACGCACCCCTGCTGCTCGCCGCTCAGGGCGCATTCGGAATCGATCGGGCGGCCTGGGGAGCGTTGCTTGTCGTGTGGGTGCTGGTGTTCTTTCTGGCGATGGGCGCACTTTTAGCCTTGCTCCTGTTCGGCGCAGACTGGGCGGAGCGGGTGTTTCGCGGGACGATAGGTTGCCCGGGCTGCGGCGAGATCTATCGACGCCCGATTTTCCGTGTCAATCTGGTCACGCGCTCGTTTGAACGTTGCCCGCGCTGTCGGCGCTGGCATCTGGTCAGACCGTTTGACTCCCCAACCCCAAGGCCCGGCGGCAACCCCGAATGACCCGCGCCGACGCAGCATCGTCCGCGGACCGGGTCATGGCGCCGCGTGAATCCCGAACACGCGGACGTTGTCGAACTGAATGAAGCGGTTGTTGATCGGGCGCCCGACAAGGAATCCAATGCCGATCACACGCGTCAGATCGGGTTTCCCGACCGGGTCGCCCGTCGTCAACTTCTCCGGGTCGAACCGTTTCCAAGTCGTCTGCGGGCCGAGCGGAGCGCGCCAGACTTTCCATCCCATGGTGGGACCCACGTAGCTGAGTCCGGCGATGAGCCAGGTGCCGTCGGCCAACTGCACGCAAGGGGCCAGTGTGTGGGAGCTGATCCCGCTGCGACCGACCTGAAAGTCGCAGGCGAGCTCGGCGCCGACCTTGGAAAGGTCGACGCGGACATCCGGGGTCCAGAAGAAGGATTGAACTCCCTGCGCGGTGATACCCCAGGCGAGTTCGCCATCGGCGGAGGCCGGATCGAGCTCCGATCCGCCGGGCCGCAGGGTCGGACCGCGATCACGGGCGGTGCCCTTCCAATGCCAGGTCCCGAGTGTTCCTTTTGTCGGCAGACCCGATTCAGTCGCAACCGCAAAGGTCTCGGTGCGGCGGGTCGTCCCCGTGGCACGCGTGAGGGTCTCGATTTCCGCCACGGGCGAGAGACCGGACGGATTGCGCACGATCACTGAGTACATCCATTCGGTGCCCGCTTCCGCGTCGTTGTCGGTGTGCGTGAGGGCGGTCACGGGCAGCGTGGCGACGGGTGGCCCGGCACCAGGTGCTGCCCCCTTGGTGCGGCGTGACACGAGTATCTCTCCGCCCCGTTCCTCGGTCGGTTCCCATCGCAGAACCACTCTGGGATCGAGCCCGGGAACCTCGGCAGAGAGATTGAGGACGGGGGCCGGACGATTGGTGGCGTGGATCTCCGCGGCTGCGTCGGCCCTCCCTTCCAGAAGGGAGCGGATGCGGTAGACATAGCTGTTGCCCGGCTCGATGTCGGCGTCCTCAAAGTGCCGGTCAGGCGGCGCGACCTCGGCGAGGAACGCCTCGCGCGGGCCACCACCGGTCGAGCGCTCGATCCGGTAGGTCTGCGGCGTGGTTTGCGGGTCGAGCCATTCGAGGCGCAGCCGGGTGCCATCGGACCGGCGGACCGTCAGTCGGATCGGACCGCCAAGGTGGAGGGGGGGTCGCCCGAGTCGATGCGTCAACTGGGCGAGGTGAAGATCGGCAACGGCGATTGGGTCGTCGCCGGGATCGACGAGGGCGCGCGAGCCGCCGGCAAAGTCGGGATAGGGTTTCGGTTCCGGCCCGGTGCCGCGCACTGCCACGACAGCCCCGTACGGCATCATTGGAGCGACATGGACCATGTGGGGACGGGCGTTTCGGACGGTGATGTTCCAGTGCGCAAAGCGTGCCCCAAAGAGTGGGCCCGCGTCGCCCGAGCCGCCGTGGACGCCGTCGTTGATGATGCGCAGATCGGTCCGGACATTCTCGAACGGGAGGGCCCGGTGGGAATCGAGGGTGCCGTGCTCGAGATCGCCGGACGACCAGACATTCCCTGCACTAAGTCCCTCGACATTGAGGCCGTGGTGGGGCTTGCAGGTGATCCGGAATCGTGTCCAGAGGATGTCGTGGCTGGATCTCCGGCAGAAAGTGGCATGGTGCGCGGCGCGACCCGAGATCGTAAACCCGTCGATGGTGATGCATTTCGACGCGGCGGTGCCGATGCCGTTGTCGGCATTCTCGACAACCACGTCACGGGCCCAGCAATCCCAGGCATTCTCGAAATAGATGCCGTTCCAGCCCGGGTTTTCGAGATGGGCGCTGAGCGGGGCGTTCTCCATACGGATCGTGAGGGATTCCACACCGCACTCACGGATCACGGGACCTGTCTCGACGAGTCGTGGTCTCCACTCGGGGCGCACATCGAACCGGAGCGGTTGGCGCAACGTCACCCTGCCAGGCTCGGAGGTTGCCACCTCGACCGGCCAGTGCAGTTGCGGATCCTGGAGGATGCCAGCGGCTCGGGTGGGCCAGTCGTAATCGATCGTCCCAGGCAGATCGCCACACAGATGACGCCAGAGCGAGTGATCGCCGGGGTCGGTGAGTTCGAGCAACAGCCGCGTGCCCGCCTTTGGAGGAACCCCCCCCCGCCCGAGGATGAGCGCGGGATCGCCGCGCCTGGCCGGAGCTGTGACCGACGCGATTTCGGACCCCGGGCGCCAACCCTCGCTCCAGCGTTCGCCAAGTTGACCGGCCACATCACCACGCAACGCGCCGGGGGCGATCCAGACCATGCCGCCGGCCCAACTCCAGCGCGACTTCGATCCGCCAAGATTCGGTCCCACGGCTTCGGCAAGCGGACGCGTGAACAGGAGGATGCTCTTGGCGGAGCCTTCGCCCCTCAGGACAACCCCGGGTTGGGTCAGCAGCAGTGGTGCGGCCAACTTCCAGACCCCCGCGGGAACGAGCACCGCGCCACCCCCCTTATCCCCGGCGACCTTGATCGCAGCGACAAACGCGGCGGTGGCGTCGGCATTGCCACCAGGCACGGCGCCATGGTCGGTTACGGTGGTGACCACCGGCAGATCGGGTGGGGGCTGCTCGCCCGCATGATACCCCGCGTAGCTGACGTCGGGCAGGTTGGGATGCCTGCCGGGATCCTTGCGCCAATCCTCGAACAACGAGCGGGTGTCCGCATTCGCGACGGCCAGCGGAAGGAGTGCGATGGGGAAAAGCGCGAGTGGAAATTTCATGGATCGGGGCGCTGGGGTGCGATCCTGCAAGATAACCTGGCGGCCTCGTGCGGTCGAGCGGCGTGCGGTCATGATCCAGAGCGTGGCGCAGAACTTCGGTCTCACGACCTTGGAACTGCGAGCTGAGAGGATGCCGCCCCGGCCATGCGGGCGTCGTGGGCTACCCGGAACGGATGGGCCGCGATGGCGGAGGGCGTCCCCGGCTCACCTCCTCAACTTTCCAAGTTGGAAGTTTGGGGTGTGGCGGTCAGAGTGTTCGGGATGGCAATCGTTTCCATGCTGGTTCTGTTGCTGGCGCTGGTCGGAGCCCATATTTTTGTGGGGGCGGCGGTTCCGGCGTATGCCTTGCCGGTCTTTACCGCCTGCGGACTGGCCGCGGCGCTTGGGGCGGCGGCCGGGATTGGGCGGCGTCCGCTTCCCCGGACCCTTCAGATCGCGTGCGCGACTGCGTTTGCCCTCTATGTGGCGGGGCGAGCCTGGTTTTCGCCGGTGGAATACCTGGCACGGGCGGATCTCACGGCGGTGACGGCCTGCTTTGCGGTCTACCTGCTGGTGGCGCTGTTGTTCACTCCCGCCCGGTGGCGACTGTCCATCGTGTGGGTGTTGATCGGGCTGGGCATCGCGGCGACCGGCATTGGAGCCGTGCAATTCCTGCACGCAAACAATTGGATGCCCTTCGGGTTTGAACGGGCGGATTACGGGGCGCGAGCGAGCGGATTTTACATCTGCCCGAATCATACGGCCGGGTATCTCGAGATGGTGGCGATGTTCGCGTTCGCGCTGGCCGTCTTCGGCCGGTTCGGGGTGATGGCCCGCCTTCTGATCGCCTATCTGGCGGTGATGTTGCTCGCGGGGGTGGCGATCACGGGCAGCCGGGGCGGCTATTTGAGCACCCTGTGCGGGTTGGGGACGTTCGCGATTCTGACGCTGATCCTGGTGGGCCGGAAACGGCCGGGTCTGTTGGTGGGGGTCTTTGCGGCGGTGATCCTGCTTTCCAGCGCCCTCTGGTTTGGGGCGCCGGCGCTCCTGCACCGCCACACCGGACTTTCGAAGCGGCTCGATCGGCTGGTGGATACCCGCAACAACCGCCTTCAGATGTGGGAGGCGGCCCTGGATCAGTACCGCCAGTCGCCGGTGATCGGCACGGGTGCGGGGAGCTATCTTTACTTCGGCCGCTACTTCCGGCCCGAAGGCGGTTACAAGGAGGACCCGATTCACGCGCACGGGGATTACATGGAGTTGCTGGGCGAGTATGGGACGGTGGGGGGGATCCTCGGGGTGGCGCTGCTGATCTCGCATGGGGTTGGCGGGATGGTGTCGGCGCTGGGTGTGCAGGTTCGGCGGTTGCGGGAGGAGACGCTTTCAAGCATGTCCCTTGCACTCACGGTCGGTGCACTCGCGGCGCTCGCGACGCAGATCGCGCATGCGGTGGTGGATTTCAATATGCACATTCCCGCCAATGCCCTGGTTATGGCGGTGGTGCTCGGAATTCTCGCCAACCCCGGGATCGCCACGACCCAGGCGACCGGGTCGCGCCGCGCCTGGATGCGACGGTCGGCGCTGGCGGCGTGCGGGGTGCTGGCGGCGTGCCTGGGGGCGAGACACATCGTGTCGGAGTGGCACCAGGAAAAAGCCCGGGTGGCCATGGCCCAGGAGCGCTGGGCGGACGCCGCGGCGGCGGCGAAGCAGGGGTTGCGACACGACCCGCGCAATCCCGATCTGCACGGTGCCCTGGGCGAGGCGCGGCTCTACCGCTCGGCGGAGTTACGAAGCGACACGGCGGCGGTGTTGTTGTTGGAAGGAGCCCGGTTGGATCTGGAACGGGCGCTTCGGTTGTTTCCCGGCGACATCTGGCGGTGGATCGCGCTCGGGCAGACGCTCGACAGCCTCGAGCGGTTTGACGAGGCCCGTCTCGCGTACGACGAGGCCATCCGCAACAGCCCGAACTGGGGGATTGGCTACGCCTCGCTCGGGCTGCACTTCGAGCGCCAGGGCCGGGTGCCCGATGCGCTGGCAATGTATGATCGCGCGGCGACGTTCGGCACCGACTCCCTGAGCAGCGACGGCGCCCGCCGCATGCGTGCGATGCCGAAGCCGGTCCCCCTGGAGCCTGGCCCGGAACCATGAGCGGGCAGGAGGGCCCGGCCTTTCGTCTCTCCTCGATCCTGAGCCGGCACGCCGGCCGCGATGCGTCGCGGATGCAATCGGTGCAGGGGGTCTCCAAGCGCATCCCGTCGTTGCGGAGGATCGCGTGGGCGCCGCGCTGTGGTGCCGCGCTGGACTCCCACCGGACGGCGGGCTAATCGGTAACGGCCCACGCACGCATGAAATCCCCCGACACGAGCTCGCGCCGACTGCCCTGGATTGGGAGCTACGGCCTTTTGGTGCTGCTCGTGTCGGCCTGGTTCTCGCCTTGGTGGATGGAGGGTCGCGTGCTTGCGCCCCTGGACATTGTGGAGGAGCTGATGGTTCCATGGGCGGATCGCGCGGGGGTTCCCGAGGTCCACAACCATTTCGTCGTCGATGGGATCACGCAGTATCTGCCCTACCGCTGGATCTCCGCGGAGAGCCTGCGGACCGACGGATTCATCGGTTGGAACCCGATGAGCTACGGCGGCACGGCCCACTACGCCAATACGATGGCCCTCTGCTTCGACTGGACGGTGCAACTGCATCGGTGGTTCGATTTTTGGACGGCCTGGCATCTCGGCTTGATGGGGCAACTGCTCATCGCGGGGTGCGGGATGCTCTGGCTTCTGCGCTCGCAGGGCCTGCGCGCGCCGGCGGCTCTGTTCGGCGCGGTCGCCTACATGGGCAACTCGCAGTTTGTGACGTGGCTCTTTCACCGCTGGGCGCTCTCGTCGTTTTGCTGGATGCCGCTGGTGTTGTGGTCCCTGCTCGGTCCGACGGGCGGACGACGCAGGGCGGCGGCTCCCGTGTTCATCGCCTTGGCGTTTCTCGGGGGAAGCCTCCAGCACGCCGCGTTCGTGGTCATCGCCGTGGGATGCGTCTGGCTCGCCGAGGCGTGGCCATTGCGGAGCCATCGCGGCGTCGCGGCCGGATTGTTCGCCTCACGTTTCTCGGCCGGGCTGCTCGCCGCCGGGATCGCGGCGGTGATGTTCGTGCCGTGCATCCGGGCTTTTCTCGACAACCTGAGTTCCGTAGGACAATCCCCGGGCATGGGATATCCCGCCGGCATCGTCCAACCGGTGCTCAATGCGATCGCTTACCCGCTCTATCTTTTCCCATGGCCACTCGGACGGCCCGCCACGCTGGATTTTTGGAAGCTGTTCAAGAGCGATCTTTTCTTCGTGGCTTACCTCGGGTTTCTGCCCGCGGTTTTGGGATGCATGGCCCTGGTGCGCAGGTCGACCCCCGCGCTCCCGCGACTGCTGATGACGGCCGGGTTGTTGATTCCGTTGACGCCGCTGGTCGCGCCCCTCTATCAGCGGGTCTTTCTGCTTTACCTGCTGGGCGCCGCATGGGCGGGGGCGTGGATCCTCGACCGCGCGGACCCGGCGCTGCTCCGCCGGGCGGGCCGCTGGGCTCTCGGCCTGCTGATCGCTGCCGCCTTGGGCTGGAGCGCTGCGTCCGCGGCACTGCAGGGCAGACGGGGCGAACAACTCGTCGACACGGTCAGCGCCCGGTTCTCGCGCGGCGACGAAACCCGAAAATTCGAGGGATATGACGCCTGGACCCGCTCCCGGGTCGAGCGCTTCGTGCAAGAGCTTCCGCCCTGGAATGTGCGCAACGGGATCCCCCTGCTGCTGGCCGCGGCGGGATGCGGACTCCTCGGCTGGGGTTGCGGACGAACGCGCGGGCTAGGCGCCCCCACCTGGGCGGTCGGCATCGCCGTGGCGCTGGTCGGAGCCGAAGTGTCATTGCACCGGGCTGCGTGGCTTTCGTGGCACAATGCCCCGCCGACCGGGCAATTGTATCCCGGGGCGGAGCTGACGAATCTCCTGAGCGAGACCGTGCGCGGGGGGAGATTGCTGCACCCACGCGTGGGCGTCTTCACGTCGCCGCTCTACCCGAATATTCCATCGGTGTTCGGCGTGGCCACGTTGCGCGGATATGACAGCATCCGGCCGCTTGGCATGGATGGCATCTATGCGGACGATGCGGACGCTCAACGGCTCGATGCGCTGGCGATCAGCCACTTGCTGATCGCGGAAGGGGACGCCCGCCCGGACCGTGGATGGAGGGAGCGGGATCGCGCGCAAGGTTACCTTCTGCTCGAGCGTGAACCCGCACCGGATCGCTACACGGCGATTGGCCTGGAGAATGCGCGGATTGCTCCGATCTCACCCGTCGGCGAGACGTGGAACCGTCGCGAATTGCGGGTGCCTGCCGGCACCGTTCGCGTGCGGGTTGCTGAAAACTGGCACCCCGACTGGGAGTTCCGCCTCGGGGCCGGCAACTGGAGGCCGACTGTCCGCGGAGCCGACGGCGCCCTTGAGGTCCCAATGCCGGAGATCGCAGGGCCGGAAGTCGCGGTTGAACTGCGATTTCGTCCGTCCACACATCGCTGGCCCGCGGCGCTGAGCGTTCTGTGCCTTGGAGTGACCCTCGTGCAGATCGGATGGCGGGGCGCCGGGCGGAAGATCGCCGGCTGACAGCCGGAAGCCAACCGGGCCTCGCAGCGTCGTTGCGCCAACGAGGGGCGGCTTCAGCCGTCCAAAACCAGCCGCCCAAAACCGCGCCACGCGCAACACAACGGACCACTCCGCTCTCTGTTGTAGACGAGAGATAGAGGGACAGACACTTTGTGCACTCCCTGATGTAGACGGGGCGGCGACCCCGTTCTGCGTTCAGTTGTAGACGGGGCGGCGACCCCGTTCTGCGTTCAGTTGTAGACGGGCTACAGCGAGCGAGCTTCGTGAGGGGATAGAAGAGATAGAGGGACAGACACTTTGTGCACTGGTGTAGCGGTGGCTCTGTCCCTGGCGGAGCTTTGCGAAGCCAGGGACGTGCCACCGGGCAGGCGGTGTGCGAACGCGCCCCCGGCGGCACCCCTTCGGGAGAGCCGCCGCTACAACGGACCTCCGCCTTCATCCTTCCGCCCCCGCCGCCTTGTCGTAGATCCGGAGGATCTCGCGGCGGTAGTGGGCCTCGGAATAGCGGTCTGCCACAAACGCGGCCACGGTCTGGGAGTCGGCCGCAAGGCGCGTGCGGTCGGCGTCGAACCCGCAAATTGCATCGGCCAGCCGGAGCACCACCTCGCGCGAGCCGCCTTGGATGTCGACCGCCGCGCCAGCCCCGCTGGCGCGGACAATTTCCCCTTGGGCGCTCGAGGCCACGACCACGGGAACGCTTCCCGCCAGCATGGCTTCGAGGAGCGTCAGCGGCGCGTTTTCGCGGAAGCTCGGGAGGAGGTACAGGTGCGAGGTACCGAGGGCCGCACTATAATCCGGCCAGCACAAGGCCTCCCCGGTTTCCACGGAGTCACCCAGCCCGAGCGACGCGATCAAGTGCTGAAGGTGCGCCATTTCGGGCCCGCCCCCGCGGACACGATAGCGGAACGGGACGCCGCGGCGTCGCACCTCCGCCAGCGCTTCGAGTGCAAATGCAACTCCTTTGGACCCGATCAAGTTGCCCCCCGCGAACAATTGCAGCGGCCCTTCTGAGCTCCGGTCCGCCCCGGCTGCGCGGAGTGCGGCAACCTTCGCCGCGGGAAAACTCGCCGCGGAGAGTGTTTCGATCCCCTCGCCCGATCCGCGCCAGTGTTCGAGCACGCGGCGCGTTTCGTCGTTCGATGCGACCAGGATGCGAGATCGACGCGCGCACCCGCGGATGGAGGGAGAAACGTGGAGCGACCGGTTGGAAAGCGTGCGCGCGATCTCGAAACAGGCGCCGCCGCGCGAGAGCATGGGCAAGAACCGCATCGGATACTCTCCCACGCCGCCCACCGGGCCCCAGACATGGGGCACCGGAAGCCGCCAGAGCGGCGACGCCATGCGGACGGTGGAGTAGGTGACGTGGTGGGTGACGTCGAAACGGTGCCCGGCATGGAGTTCGCGCGCCCGGCGTTCGACTTCGGCCAGCCAATCACGATAGACCCCCCAGCTTTGTATTCGTGCCAGCATGCGGTTGGGGTGCCAGTGGACCGGCCCTCCACAGTAGACGAAGTGGAGACCCCCGGGCACCTTTCCCTCGCGCTGCGCCGCTTCGATGGCCTCCCGGCTGCCGTGCGAGCAGAGCACCCACGTTTCGTGCACCGACCCGATCAGGGTCGCCGCGCGCCACCCGACATCGAGCTCGGACCCGCGTCCGGGTTCACATGCCGCCGCTGCGAGAAGCACCTTCATCGCGCGGAGTAAACCGGGAACCCGCTCCCGGCGCAATCGCGGGCCGACGGGGGGGATCTGGAATCTGCCTCGCCTCAAGGTTCAAGGTCCACTCCCACATCGCGGCCGGCGGCCGCGATCCACCGCCGCTCACTGCTCTGGTCACCCGCCTGCCTGCCCCTCCCGATTCCCGTTCACCAATCCCCTCGGCACGTGGTATGTACTCGCATGCATGACTCCCAGCGCGCCGGAAGCAGCCAATGTGATTCTGGGCACGGCGCATCGGATGCGATTCGAGGCCATCGAGCCATTCCTGACATCGCTCCGGGCCACCGGGTCACGTGCGAGGGTATGTCTGTTTGCGTCGCGGATGGATCCCGCGACCCTGATCGAGCTGCGGCGGAATGCAGTGGAGGTCTTCTGTTTCCGAACCCCGCTGGTGCGCATGCGAAATCCATTCGCCTACGCCTGGCCGCTGCTGAGGCATCTCTCGGCACCTAGCCGCCCGGAGCCCCTGCGGACCGCGGTGGGGCGACTGGCGCTCAATCTGATGGACGTTCGGTTCCTGCTCTACCGCGATTACGTGCGAGTCAATCTGCCCAGGCTGCGAAGGGTGCTGCTTTCCGACATTCGCGATGTCTGGTTCCAAAGCGATCCGTTCGCGGCCTTGCTGCCCGATGGCATTTCAACCTTTCTCGAAGATCCGTCCATCCCGATCCGCAAGTCACCGTTGAACGCGGCCTGGATCGGCCGCGCGTTCGGGCCCGAGATGATCCAGGAAATTGGCGATCGGATCGTCAGCTGCGCGGGCGTCACGATCGGCGACGCCGCAGCAATGCTCGGGTATGTCGACACCATGTGCGATCGCCTGCTCCGGGTGCGCCAACTCCATTCGGTGGGCGGTGAGGATCAGGGCATCCACAACTGGATCGCCTGGACGCCCCAGCCATTCCCGGTGACACGATTTGGGAACTTCGAGGGTGCGGTGTTGACCATGGGTTGCATGGCTCGCTCCGCCATCCGACTCGACGCGGCGGGGCGCGTGATCGGCCCGGACGACCTTCCGGTGCCGGTGCTGCATCAATATGACCGCCACCTCGACAGGAATGGCCTCCGGTTGGTGCTGCGAGCATGAGTCCTGACCCCTCGCCCAAAGCCGCGGAGCCGAGCGAGGCACGCGAGGTCACTCTGGTCAGTGTCACCTATCGCCGGGCTGAACTGTTGGACCGGATGCTCCATGCGGTTCGTTCCGGCAGTCTCATCCCCGGTGCGGCGATCATTGTTGACAACGGCGACGATGCGGCCACGCGAGGCGTGGTTGCGCACCATTCGCCCTGGGCCAATCTGGTGCTCGCGGGTGCCAATCTCGGTGTGGGCGGCGGCTTGGCCTTGGGGATTCGGCAAGCGCTGGAGCACGCGGAGGTGCAACGGATTTGGACGCTCGACGATGACGCGATCCCGGACCCGGGTTGTCTCTGCTCGCTGGTGCGCGTGGCCCAAGCCACCAAGGCGGGGCTGGTTGTGCCCTGCATCACAGATCACACCGGCCGGCTCTCGTGGCTGCCCGGTTTCACCGACCGCAAACTGTTTCGTGCCGCCCAAGGCGCGGAGCCCGCGACATGGGCCCCGAAGTGCACCGAAACGGCGCCCCGGGTCCGCTGGGCCACCGGCATCAGCTGGCTGCTATCGCGGCAGGCCATCGAGGAAGGGGGCTTGCCGAGAACCGACTACCTCATGCTGGGGGAGGACATCGAGTATACCCTTCGGATCGCCCGGTCCACGGGAGGCCGCCTCGCAACGGGTGCCGTGGTTGCGCACCTTCCCCCAGACCATGCGGCCATGCCGGGGTCTCATGAGATCAAATTCTGCGCGTTGCTGCAAAACCTCGCCTACACCGGAACCCGCCTCCCGGGCGCCCGGTTCCTGCTCCGCGCCGTCGCGGCGGACCTGCGTCGCTGCATCCGCACCTTCGGCTGGGGCATGCTGCCGTTCGCAGTCCAAGCCGTCTGGAACGGAGCGCTTCTCGGCCAGCCAGCCGGAGGCGCAGCCTTCGCACGTCTGCGTTCACGCGTGCAATCGCGCCGCGGCTGGGGGCCGGGCTGACGGGTTGAAGCCGAAAGCGGGCCGCCTTCCGCGAACGTTCTGGGGCGTCCCAGAGGAGCGGGGGGCGGACGAGCCACCGCCCGGCATGCACGCCGCGAGCCGATCCGCCCTCGCCCCCTCCATCCTTGCTGCGGGCTGGCTGCTACGGTATTCGGAGGTCAGCATGGCCCAACGCATCGATGCCCCCCCCTCTCTGAAACGGCTTCTGCGCGCTCTGTTCAGCCCGCAAGCCTACGAGCGTCTCCGGTTTCATGCCTACGGGTTGCTGAAACGAAACCGGGGATATGACACCTCCTACTACGAGGGCATCGAGTCGGCCAATGCCGTGCACTATCCGTTGCTCGCGAAGACCCTTTTCGAGGAGTTTCGACCCGGGATGTTGGTGGACATTGGGTGCGGGTCCGGCGGGATTTCGATGGCGTTCAAGGCGTGCGGCGTGCGCGAGGTCTTTGCGTTCGATGGCAGCACGGACTCCGTCGCCTTCGCGGCCCGGCGTGGGGTGGACCACGTGGCTCATCTGGATCTCTGTCGGGCCGAATCGATCCCCGCCCGCGGGGATCTGTGTATTTGTTTGGAAGTGGCGGAACACATTCCGCCGGAACACGCGGACCGGCTCTGCCGCCTGTTGTCGGGCCCGGCACCGCTTCTGGTGTTCACGGCCGCACCGCCCGGACAGGGGGGGCATCTCCACCTCAACATGCAACCCCGGAGCTATTGGATCGAAAAGTACGCGGCCTTGGGCATGGGGTATGACGAGGCTGCGGTTGCCCGCATCCGCAGCGCGTTCGGTGGTCGAATGCTCTCCGATTACGACGAGAATCTGATGGTGTTCCGGCGGAGCTGAGTCGAAACAACCGCCCGCTCCCCCCATCGCGCGCCGAGCTCGAAGTCCACCCCCCAACCGTGGCAGATCGGCCGGCACCCGTGACAGCCGTTCGCCACTGCCAAGATTGAAACGCGTGAAGGCCCCATTTTAACCGGACCTGCAGGCGAGAATCTTCGCTACAGCGCCTGTGGACCGGGGGGAGGGGCTCTGATTGACAGGGGTGCGGCTCACCGCCAATATCGTGGTTTACTCTGGGCGATGAATATTCTTGGGATCTCCGCATTTTATCACGATTCCGCGGCTGCGCTCGTGCAGGACGGTCGCATCGTGGCGGCGGCGCAGGAGGAGCGGTTCACCCGCAAGAAGCACGATCCGGCATTCCCCAAACGGGCGATTGCGTACTGTCTGGAAGAGGCGGGAATCGGGATCGGCGACCTGGACTATGTCGTTTTTTACGAGAAACCGCTGCTGAAATTCGAGCGATTGCTTGAGACCTATCTTGCCTACGCGCCCCAGGGATTTCAGAGCTTTCGGCAGGCACTTCCGGTCTGGCTCGGGCAGAAGCTTTTCCTGCCGCGCGAGATGCGGAACGGGCTCGACAAGCAGTACCGCGGCCCATTCGTGTACACCGAGCATCACGAGTCCCACGCGGCGAGCGCGTTCTTCCCTTCTCCGTTCGAGGCGGCTGCGATTCTGACCATCGACGGGGTCGGCGAGTGGGCCACCACGACCATCGGCAGGGGGGAGGGCAATCGGGTCCGGATCTTGCAGCAGCAGAACTTCCCGCATTCGCTCGGGCTTCTGTAT
>Ga0163150_10001671_pt1 | contig 36495 bp, 30 predicted proteins | sample OliLakLV19P2IB_FD_148628 | JGI IMG/M metagenome (GOLD analysis project Ga0163150, IMG submission 148628) | Freshwater microbial mat bacterial communities from Lake Vanda, McMurdo Dry Valleys, Antarctica - Oligotrophic Lake LV.19.P2.IB | ecosystem: Environmental > Aquatic > Freshwater > Lake >... | reverse complement strand
GGCCAAACAGATGCAGGACCAAGGCGCCGGTGCGCTGAGCAAGGCCACCGGCGAAATGTCGGCCGGGCTCGGCGGCGAAGGTCGTCGGTTCAAGGAAGGGGCCGAGAAGCTTAGCGGCGAGGCCAGCAAGCACAGCAAACGCAAAAAACTGCACGACCTGTTGCACAAACAGTGCCAATGCCTGGGCGAGTGCAAGGGCGAATGCGAAAGCGAAAGCAAGAGCGACAGCAACAAGAAGAGCAACAAGCCGAGCAATAGCTGGGGCACGGCGCGCAGCGGCAACGAAGCCGGCGATGCCACGCCGAACCTCGGCGGCAAGCAAGAAGTGCGCCTTTCGGGCAAGCAATCGGACGAAGGCGACGTGGAAACTGAGACCACGCACTCGCCCGAGGGCAAGGAAGAGGCCCGCCGCGCGTATCGCGAGAGCTATGACAAGTTTCGCAAGATCTCCGAGGCAGTGCTGGAGACCGAGCCGATCCCGTTGGGTCATCGGCAGACGATCCGTCGCTACTTTGAGTCGATCCGACCGAGCGAGAACGATCCCGCGGAAAGCAGCGAGCCGGCTGCCAAACCTGCCGAAGGGGCCACCCCGGTGGAAGCGGCGACGCCCTGACTTCGCTTGCTGCTTATTCGCCCGCTTCGTCGCTGGGTTCATCCGGCGCGTCGGTGGCGACCTCGCCGCCCAGGTTCATGCCGCGGTCCAGGATTTCGACGACCTGCTTTAGGTAGTCCTTGTCGTTGATCTCGGCGCCGAAGCGATGGGCAAAGTGTTCGCGATTGTCCAGCCAGAAGAAGACCACGCCCAACAGCATGATCGTCAGGTAGCTGGGGTCGAGGTCCTCGCGAATCAGCTTGCGGCGCTGCGAGACCTCGATCCGTCGGCGGATGGTTTCAAAAATGTCCGGTTCGCCCGGCCAGACCTGCCGGTCGCCCTCCAGCCGGGTCCAGGCACAGAGTCTGAGCAGCAGCGGGTTGTCGCCGATGTAGGCCATCAGCCGCCGCAATTCCGAGCCAAGATTCAGCGGCCGGTTTACGGCCCGCGCCGCGTGCGGAAACCGCTCGGCATAGCTCTCTACCAGCCGTCGCTTGACGGCCTGATAGAGACCTTCTTTGCTGCCAAAATGATGATGTATCAGCGGGTGAGAGACCCCCGAGGCGGCCGAAATATCGCGCAGCGAGGTATTGGCGAAGCCCTGTTCGGCAAACAGACGCTCAGCCGCCACCAGCACGGTTTCCCGCGTGGCTTCTGGGTCGCGAACACGGATGGGATCTTCTAAAGTCACACGCCGCCCTTATTTAACGTGTTGTCAGTAAAATCATAGGTATCCAAGACCCCCCGGTCAATGCGCTGGTGCGCAAAACACGGTTAATCCCGCATTGCTCGTGAAATGGGGGGTGCCTATAATACTTACCAGTCGTTAAATAAGACCCGCGTTCGTTCGGCCGCTACCCATGCCTATCAGCCGGTCCCACCACGTTTACCCGTCGCTGCTGAGTCTTGCCAGCCTGATCTCCCTCGTGGGTTGCGGCCAGCGAAACCAATACATTGAGCCGCCCCCGCCCGAAGTCACCGTGGCCGCGCCCCAGCAACAGGACGTCACCCGATATCTGGAGGTCACGGGCACGGCCCAGCCGATCGTGGCCGTGGACATCCGGGCCCGAGTGCGCGGCTTTCTGGAAGAGCGCCATTTCGAAGAGGGATCGCTGGTCGAAAAAGGCCAGTTGCTCTTGGTCATCGACGAAGAGCCCTTCCAGCTTAAGCTCGACCAGGCCAAGGCCAACTATGCCGAGGCCGAGACCGCGGTGCGCAAGGCCGAGCAGTCGCGAGGCCGGGAGCTGGCCAAGGCCAAGATTGCGCTCGACGAAGCGGCGCTCTTGCAGGCCAAGAGCAACGAGTCGCGGTTGCAGAAACTACTTTCCGGCCACACCGTCACACAGGATGAATTCGAGCGGGCTGAAGCACTGCGCAAGCAAGCCAGCGCCCAGGTCGATTCCTCCAAGGTCAGCCTGGACCAGGCCGAGGCGGACTTCGCCATCAACATCCAGGCTGCCAAGGCCGCGTTGGCCGCCGCCCGCACCGCGATGCGCAATGCCGAGATCGAACTAAAGTATTGCCGCATGACGGCGCCGATCAGCGGGCGCATCAGCGAGACGCGCCACGACGTCGGCAACCTGGTGGGAGACGGTCAGTCGTCGCTGTTGGCCACGATCGTGCAGCTGCATCCGATTCACGTCTACATGACCCTCAGCGAAAGCGACTTTCTCAAATACCAGCAGAGCGCGGGCGAGAAAACGGCCGCCGCGCCGCCGGTCGAGATGGGCCTGGACGGCGACGAGGCTTATCCCCATCAGGGCACGATCGATTATCACGACCCGGCGATCGACTCGGGCACGGGCACCATCCGCATCCGCGGTCGCTTTCCGAATGTCCAGGGCGCGATCCTGCCCGGCACGTTTGCCCGACTGCGACTGCCGATCGAACAGCAGGTTGGCGCGCTACTGGTGCCAGAGCGAGCCCTGGGCACCGATCAGTCGGGGCAGTATCTGCTAGTGGTCGGCGCCAACGATCTTATCGAGTATCGGGCCGTGAAGAGCGGCGCCCGCGTCGGCGACCTGCGCGTGGTCGAGGGCTCGCTGGCGCCGCAGGACCGTGTCGTGGTCGAGGGTCTTTTGCGTGCCCGGCCCAATATGAAGGTCGTCCCCAAGACCGCCGCGCCGCCGACGGCCGGAGTCGCCAACGTGGCCGAACGCGTGGACGCGAGCAAGAAGGCACCCGCCACGGCTCGCCGCGCCAGTCAATAAACCAGAAAACCCACGGCGTTTTCGCCGCGCGCTTACCGCATGCTTTCACGCTTCTTTATCGACCGGCCGATCTTTGCCAACGTCATCGCCATCGTGACGATGCTGGTCGGCATCGTGGCGCTGGTCAACCTGCCGATCGAGCGCTACCCGTCGATCACGCCGCCGACGGTGATGGTGATGGCGTTCTATCCGGGCGCCGAGGCGCAGACCCTGGCCGACGCGGTCGCGGCGCCGGTAGAGCAGGAAGTCAACGGCGTCGAGAACATGCTCTACATGTCGTCGACCTGCTCGAGCGACGGCACCTACAAGCTGACGGTCACCTTTGACGTCGGCACCGATCTGGACGAAGCCCAGGTGCTGGTGCAAAACCGCCTGGCCGTGGCCATGCCAAGATTGCCCGAGGAAGTGCAGCGGCAGGGAGTGACCGCCAAGAAGCAATCGACCAATATCGTGCTGGCCGTGTCGCTGTTTTCAGACGACAACCGTTACAGCGATCTGTACCTGGCCAACTACGCGACCCTGCGGATCAAGGACCAGTTGAGCCGGGTGCCGGGAGTGGGCGACGTGACCGTGATCGGCGCGGGCAATTACGGCATGCGGATCTGGATCGATCCCGAAAAGCTCAAAGCCCGCAACCTCACTTCGCAGGAAGTGCTGACCTCGATCCGCGAGCAGAACACGCAGGTGGCGGCCGGCCAGGTCGGCTCGTTTCCCGCGCCCACCTCGCACGCTTTTCAGTTCAACGTGACGACCCGCGGCCGGTTGGCCGACCCGGAGCAATTTGGCGAGATCATTATCAAGACCGACGACAGCGGCACGCAGTTGGCCGCGCCCAACGTCGCCGAGGGCCCGCGCGGCAGCAGCGCGCGGCTGACCCGGCTGAAGGACGTCGCCCGGATCGAGCTGGGGTCGCAGGTCTACGATCAGTGGTGCGAGATCAACGGCCGGCCGGCCGCCACGCTGGCAGTTTTCCAGTTGCCGGGCGCCAACGCGCTGGACGTCGCCGCGGCGACCCGCAAGGCGATGCTCGAAATCGCCCCGTCATTTCCCGCCGGCATGAAGCACATCATCCCGTTCGACACCACGGTGTTCGTTGAGGAGTCGGTCCGCGAGGTCTACAAGACCCTGATCGAGGCCGGCGTGCTGGTCTTGATCGTGATCCTGGTCTTCCTGCAAGACTGGCGTGCCGTGTTGATCCCGGCCACGACCGTGCCGGTGACCATCATCGGCGCGTTTGCGGCAATGGCGGCACTCGGCTTCTCCATCAACATGCTGACCTTGTTCGGTCTGGTGCTGGCCATCGGCATTGTGGTGGACGACGCGATCGTGATCGTGGAAAACGCGGCCCATCACATCGACCATGGCAAGCTCAACCCTCGCGACGCCACGATCAAGGCAATGAGCGAGGTACTGGGGCCGGTCATCGGCATCACGCTAGTGCTGCTTGCGGTATTCCTGCCGACCGCATTCTTGGGCGGCATCACCGGGCAGCTCTATCGGCAATTTGCCTTGACCATCGCGGCCACGGCCCTGATCAGCGCCATCAACGCGGTGACCCTCAAACCGGCGCAGTGCGCGGTCTATCTGCGGCCGACCAAAGCCAAAAAGAACATCTTCTATCGCGCGTTCAACCGGGTGTACGACGCCTGCGAGACGGTCTACACCGCCATCGTCAAACGATTGGTCCGCCACACGGCGCTGGTGATGCTGCTGTTCGTGGCCTTGAGCGCATTTACCGGCTGGTGGTTCGTGCGGATTCCGACCGGCTTTCTGCCGACCGAGGACCAGGGCTTTGCCATCGTGGCGCTGCAATTGCCTGACGCCGCATCGCAAACTCGGACCCGGGCCGTGATCGGCCAGGTCAACGAGATCCTGCGGAACACGCCGGGAGTGCGCGGCTGGTTCTTGCTGGGCGGGCAGTCGATTCTGGACCAGGCAGTGGCCTCCAATGCCGCGGCGATGTACGTCACGCTCACGCCCTGGGAAGACCGCACCGGCAACCCTGCGCTCACGCAAGACGCGATCATCGGCAACCTGATGGGCCAGTTTCAACAGGTCCGCGAGGCGATGATCTTCGCCTTTCCGCCGCCGGCCATCATGGGCCTGGGTGTCGCGGGCGGTTTTGAAATGCAGTTGCAGGACCGCGGCGGCGTGGGGCTGGTGGAGCTTGAGAAAATCGTGCAGGAAATGGTCGCTGCCGGAAATGCGCAAAGCGGCCTGCTCGGACTGCGCAGCGTGTTTCGCGCGGGCGTGCCGGCCCTCTATGCCGACGTCGATCGCGAGAAAGCCAAGAGCCTGGGGGTCTCGCTCGACACGGTGTTCTCCACGCTGCAAACCGCGCTGGGGTCGGCCTATGTCAACGACTTCAACAAGTTCGGCCGCACCTATCAGGTCCGTGTGCAGGCCGACCAGAAATTTCGACTCGACCCCGAGGACATCGGCCGGCTGGAAGTGCGCGATGCTCAGGGCAACATGATCCCGATGAGTACGCTCTGCAAGGTCGAGCGGCGGCTCGGTCCGCAGGTCATTCCGCGCTATAACCTCTATCCGTCGGCCGCCATCACCGGCAGCGCCGCGCCAGGCTATAGCTCGGGTGAGGCCCTGGAGTTGCTCGAGCAAATGGCCGCCGGCAAGCTCCCCTCGTCGATGGGCTTTGAGTGGGGCGGCATGTCGTTTCAAGAGAAGCGGGTCGGCTCGCAGGCAATGGTCGTCTTCGGCCTGGCCGTGCTGATGGTGTACCTGGTGCTGGCCGCACAGTATGAGAGCTGGGTCTTGCCCGCCGCCGTGATCCTGGTCGTGCCTTTGGCCCTGCTGGGCACGGTCGCCGCCGTGGCGGCGCGGGGCATGGACAACAACATCTACACGCAAGTCGGCATCGTGCTGATCATCGCGCTGGCGAGCAAGAACGCGATTCTGATCGTGGAGTTTGCCCGCGACCTGCGCAATCAGGGTCGCACGATCCTAGAGGCCGCGGTGGAGGCCTCAAGGCTCCGGTTCCGTCCGATTCTGATGACGTCGTTTGCGTTTATCTTTGGCATCTTCCCGCTCGTGGGCGCAACCGGCGCCGGAGCGGCCGCCCGACAATCGCTGGGCACGGCCGTGTTTGGCGGGATGATCGCCGCCACGGTGCTGGCGGTGTTCTTCGTGCCGGTGTTTTACGTGGTCATGCAGCGGCTGAGCGAATGGCGGTCAAGGAAGAAGGAGCCGGCCCCGCCCGTCGGCGCTGGCAAGGTGCTGCCCAAGGTGGTGGTGCCGCTGCCGCGCGAGCACGCGATCGGCCCGCCGTCGCTGGCCGGCGATCCGGCCCAGATGGCCTAAGCCGTGCGGTTCTCTGGACTTGTGCTGACCGATTTGAACGCAGGCAAATTCTCTGGCGGAGTGATCGACTGCTAGCAGGGTCGACTGCCGATAAACAATGCATTCGGCCGCGCTCGCGCCGAACCAGGGACGGTCACGACGGACCCCGTTTGGCAAGGATCGCGCCATGTTTTGCTCGGAATGTGGAAAGTCGGCTCACGGCAAGTTCTGCACGCATTGCGGCACGCCGCTGGCCATTGAGGGCCCGCAACTTTACGTCGCCGACGACGTGGTGCCGGTCGAGCTGGTGCCCGAGCTGGAAACCGAGGTCCGCTACGAAGCGATCCTGAAGTTTCCCGGCGTGCGAGAAAAGATCGAACGTCACTCCCTGATGGCTCCCAAGCGACTGAGTGCCGAACAGTTTCTGGCGCTGGCCGACAAGCTGGTGCCGCTGGGCGTTTCGCTGGAAGGTCTGGCCGGAGTGATTCAGCCGCTGTATGCCCGGATGGGGGTCAAGACCGGCAAGGAGCGGCGTCACCAGGTGCCGGCGCCGGTTGGCCAGGTCATCGTCCGCGCGTTATGCTCGCTGGCGCGCCACGGCCAGAAACTGCAAAACGTCACCCAGGCGGCCGACGGGTGCCTGCTGGAGGCCGTGCTCCCCTCGGACCTGTTCTCATCCGAGGGTTCGCTGCTGGTGAGCGTACACGGCAAAGGGTCGCTCTCGGCCGTGAGCGGAGTGACGCACATCGGCGGCCAATGGTTCGACTGGGGCAAGAGCAACCGCTGCCTCGAGCAGTTGTTCGTCGACCTGGCGTGCGACGCGGCCTAACTTAGCACGCTCAGTGTGTTAATCGTCGCCGCGCGAAAACTCGGTTGCCGAATGCGACGGCCCCGATAGCAGGCGACGACCCAAGCGGTCCATCATGGCCTGCCGGACACGCTCGCGGGCGATGATCTCGATGACTGCTTCCAGCTCGGCCGTGAACAGCGTCGAGCGGGCGACCGTGACCACCTTCACGCGCTGAACCTGAGCCGGCGCATCGGGAAACGGATCGGTGGTGAGCGGGATCAGCGCACCGTCGGTGGAGCCCGTGATCTTGTTCTTGGCCCGGGGTGTCCGTTTGCGGCGTGTCATGCTCGAACAAGGGGTCAACGACCGTGGCGCGGATGCGAGGGACGGCGGCGGCTTGCGTCGTCAGCTCGGGCGCAGTGCCTGCCAACGAGCGATCGCTACGACGATTGCCGGCAAACTCTTATCTTACCACATTCGCCCGCTACGTGCCGCTGTCCGTGGTCACGCGCAGTTGATCCAGATAGGCTTCGAGCAGGGCCTGCTGCTGATCAGGGCCGAATATCTTGCGGTCACTGGTTACCGCGACCGAGATGCGGCCGGCGTAGCTGTGGATGGCCAGCGACATCCGCGTATCCGGCCGGATCGGCCCCGCGCCATAGCCGTTCTCGACCACCAGGTTCCCCGCCAGTCGCCGATCGCCGTGCCAGGGCAACGGCACGTGGTCGAAGCCGGCGTTCAGGTTGGTAAAGACCGCCGTGGCAAATGTCCACTTGCGCCGCACGCTCCACTGGAGCAGCCGCGGCCAAAGCGTGAACATCTGCAAGCCCAACTCGTGATACAAGGCCCAGCGGGTGCTCTTCATCGCGGCCATCTCGCGACGGATCGACGCTAACAACTCGCGGCGGTCCTGGCAGTGCTTTGCCTTGCGGGTCATGAAGGTGAAGCCGAACAGGTTGGCCGCCGGCATGCGAAAGTCTTGCTGGCGGCGCATGTTCGTCGGCACCAGTACGCGCATCGGCAGTCGGGCCTCGGGCGTGCCCCGGTTCCAGGCCGTGAGCATCAGAAAATAATCGCGCAACAACAGGTCGTGCAGGCGAACCTCCTGGGCTCGGGCCACGCGTGACAATCCGGCGGTTTGCTCCTGGGTAAGCGTGTGCACCAGAAACTCCGCCGACGGGTCGACGTCTTTGCCGCAGACCTCTGGCCGAGGTTGATCGCTGACCAGGGCCGCTTTGCGCATCATCAGCGGCATGCTCACGCGGGGTAGCCGCGCGAGATCGATCGGCCGCAGTTTGCGAGAGAACAGGGTGTGCCGTCCGCGCTCTTTGAGCAATGCCGGGTCCAATCGCCGCCACTCCGGCGGACCCTCTTGGCCCGACAGCAGGTGCGCGTAAGCCACGAGTAAGTCCGAGATGAATTGAAAACCGCCCATGCCATCGACCGCGATGTGGTCGAAAGTGAAGCGCAGCGCGGTCTCATCGCCGTCCTCAATCACCCGCGCCACGACTCGCGGCGAGCTCGCGGAACAATTCAGTCCTGCCTCAGACCAGCTCGTCGCGTTGCCCCAGAGCACGGGCGCCGCTTCGCCGGGGGTCCACTTTGGCCAGCCGCGGCGGTCGCTCTCGATGTCGGCCGAAAGCAACGGGTGCCGCTGGTGAGCCAGTTGGTAGGCCCGCACAAACGCCTCACGATCCACCTGACCGCGGCAGTCAAGCTGGATGTGAAAGACCTGTGGGTAGTCGGGCAAGTGCTCGACTTGAAAGTAGAACTCGAACGGAGTGAAGGGATGAGAGAAGTAAGGTTCGGCGGGAGCTAACGCGACCTGGTGCAACTCTCGCGGCGCGGCGATTGTTTCGTGGCGGCTCGGCATGGCGACGCACCTTGGGGGCAGGTTTCGCGTGGCGACACGGCAAGCTCCTTCTGTAGATCTCCATTGGATGGTATCCAGCGCGACGAGGCGCAGGAGACTGGGATTTAACGATGATTCCCGGCCAGTGCGGTGTCCAGCCCCCAGGTTGGCTGCGAACGGGGCGTCGTCCAACGAAAAAGCGGTTCGTTGCGCAGCGGACGGCGGCCTTCGCCGGGACGCTATTCAAACTCACGCCATGCAAACTCACGCCATGTCAACGACAAGCGGCCGCTGTCCCGACAGAGGACAACGGCCGCCAAAGCAGAGCGGGAGACGAGACTCGAACTCGCGACATCCAGCTTGGGAAGCTGCGAAGCTCCAGTTGCAAGGCCTTTAGTGGCCGGACTTACATCGACGCCTCCGGCGGCTTGCACCAATGCTTGCACCAGCAACCCGGAATCAGCCAACGACATTGCCCAATGGGACCCCGGGTTGGCGTTTGTGATTGATCGGTGGCAGCTCCTTCCTCAAGCCATCCGAGAAGCCCTCGTTACGCTCGTGAGGAACTACGTTCACAGTAACCCCTAGCATATCCGCGACATCATCCGGCCGGGCGAGATGAAGGACCTGATGATTAAGGTCACGGAGGCCAAGAAGGCCGCTGTAGCCAACGCCATCGCGCGCCGCGACGAATCGGCCGCCGTGTGCAGCCAGAACAATACCCGCAAGCTGCTGGCCGACAAGCCGACCCTGATGCGCCTGCGCGAGTTGGAGGTCCTGTAGAATAGAAGCTCAATATACTGTTGGGCGACCGTGTTCTTGGAGATCGCGGCCTGACGGATCGGACGATGAACATGTTGTCAGAAGGCCCCGGGGGCTGGATGTGGTCTGGCGCTCTGGTCTACGCGCATGGGTGCGGTTTGCCGATTGCTCGGCCGCGCCGATCTGCTTCGAGAGGAAGTGGCCGGGTTGCAGCAGTTGGCCGCACATCGACGGACATTTCCGGCCTGTTAATTGGCCGAATGAACTGGATTCTCACGAAATCCCCCGAATCAAGTTCCACAAGGCTGTTATTCCTAAAACGCGCCTCAGCCGCAGGGGTGCGTCAGTCCGGGCGAAACCGCACGTTTTGTCGCCCAGCGCCGCTCAATTTCTCGAGGCCAGAGACGAACAGTACTCGGTGTGCGTTTGAAAGTCCGGGTAACTTGCTGGCAAGGGGAAGGCGTCAAGATCCCTTGAATTGATTTATATACATAAATAATATACGGCCATGAACCACACCATCGAGCGTCGTCGCCGCGCATTGACGGAAGAAGCCGCAATCAGAACTTCGCCTCGGGAGCATCCGCTTCCGTGCGAGGAGGTCGTCGACCAGGCCCGCGCCTTGGACAAGAGTTTCAAGGGTTTCGCCCGTCATTTGTCGGGCGACGACGATCCGGCGTCGGCTTTGCCGTTGCGCCAGTTGCGTGTCTGCGCGACGCTATATGTGGCGCCGCAGTCGATGTCCGCTCTCGGTCGGGAATTGGGATTCTCGCTCAGCGCGATGACACAGATCGCCGACCGCCTGGAGCGTGCCGGACTCGTCACACGCTGGTTTGACGCTCCGGATCGCCGGGTGCGGCGCTTGCGTCTCACGCCGCGAGCGCGCCGCATGCTACGGCTGAGAGAAGAAGCTCGCATTCGCCGTGTGGCCGCCGTGCTCGCAACCATGACGGACGAGGCCAGGCAATCGACGCTGTGCGCCTTCGACGCATTGCGTCAGGCTGCCCAAGCCATGGCATTGTCCGAGCAGCAAGTGGCGTGCGACTCGCCTTAGTTCTGATTGCCTTCCCTCCCTCGAGCTTGCCCGAGCCTCACCGATGCGAAAAACTGCCGTCATTTTGCTTTTATCGGCACTCGTTGCCGGCGGTGTTTTCTATTACACCAAGTATCTCAAAGCCGACGCTCCAGTAGACTTGCGGACCGCACCGGTCACGCGTGGTGAACTGGTGATCGAGATTAAAGCAAACGGAACTCTCGAGCCGCAGGACATCGTCGACGTGGGTGCGCAGGTCATGGGTCGGATCAAGGAACTTGGTCCCGACCCGCGTGCCGATCGCGAGCCTGCCTTCGCCGGCCGACAGGTCGACTATTGCTCCCCTGTTGAAGAAGGCACGCTGCTAGCCCGCATCGATCCAGCTTTGTATCAGGCGGCTTACGATCAGGCGGTTGCCGCCGTCGAGCGGGCTGAGGCCGACCTGCTGCAGATGCAGGCCAAGCTCGAACAGACCGAGGCCGAGTGGAAGCGCGCACAGCGCTTGCGAGATTTGAAATTGACGGGCATGTCCGCTCTAGGCTCTGGCAACTCGAAATCGGGAACAGCGCCCAGGATTCAGGGTATCTCGGACAGCGACTTCGTTCTGGCCAAGGCCAACTATGGCATCGCCAAAGCCAATGTTGAAATAGCGACCGCCACCGTGGCTCAGCAGTCGGCGGCGATGCGGTCGGCGAAGCAGAACCTCGATTACACCACGATTAGCTCGCCGGTTAAGGGCACGATTATCGATCGCCGCGTCAACATCGGTCAGACGGTGGTCGCCAGTCTTAACGCGCCCAGCTTGTTTCTGATTGCCAAGGACCTGCGACGTATGGAGATCTGGACATCGGTCAACGAGGCCGACATTGGGCGACTGAAAGTAGGAATGCCCGTGCGGTTCTCGGTCGATGCCTATCCCGGCGAGTACTTCAAGGGATCCGTGCGACAGATTCGGTTAAACGCGTCCATGACTTCCAATGTGGTTTTGTATACGGTCGTGGTAACGACCAACAACGATGACTTGCGTTTGCTTCCATACCTTACCGCCGACGTTCGCTTTCAGGTCGAAAAGCGAGAAAACGCCTTGTTGATTCCCAATTCCGCGCTGCGCTATGATCCCCGGCCCGAACTCGTGAAACCGTCCACCGACGTGAGCAACTCAACCGACGACGAAGACGAGGCACGAGAAACTATCGACGCGAAGTCCGCGGCGAAACGCAAAACAATCTGGATTCGGCAGGGTCAGCAAGTCTCGCCGGTGGAAGTAAAGATTGGCGCGACCGACGGCGCCCAAACTGAAATTAGTAGCGACAATTTGGATCCGGCCATGGAGATCGTTCTGGGAGAGAACCGCGACGAACCATCCGACGAGGGAGGCAAGAATCCGTTCGGACCACCCCAATTTGGTCGCGGCAAAGGCAAGAAGAAAGGCAGTTAGCACTCCACATGGCTCTAATCCGGCTCGAAAACATCTTCAAGACCTACCACATCGGCGAGATCGACGTCCCGGTTCTTAACGGTGTGTCGCTTTCCATTGAACGCGGTGAGTTGGTGGCGTTGATGGGTGCCTCGGGCTCGGGCAAGTCGACTCTCATGAACATCCTGGGGCTGCTCGATCGACCCAGTTCAGGTCGCTATTGGCTGGATGGCGAGGATGTCAGTCAATTGCCTCCAGATCGCCGGGCTCTCGTTCGCACCGCCAAGCTGGGATTTGTCTTTCAGAGCTTTAACCTGTTGCCGCGCACAACTGCGGTCAACAACGTATTGATGCCGCTGGACTACTCGACAAGCCGGTGCACTGCACGCGCCGCACTATCACGGGCCCATCGCTTGCTCGGTCGCGTCGGTCTGCAGGATCGACACGAACACATACCCTCTCAGATGTCCGGCGGCCAGCAGCAGCGCGTGGCGATTGCCCGCTCCCTGATCAACGAACCGGCACTTCTGTTGGCCGACGAACCGACCGGCAATCTCGACTCAAAGACCAGCGTCGAGATTCTGGAAATGTTCCAACAGTTGAATGAATCGGGCCTGACCGTGATTCTTGTCACGCACGACCCGAAAGTGGCGAGCTACGTCCATCGCACCATTCGCATGGCGGACGGCGTGATTGAGGAGGATCGCTCCGGCCCCTCGCGGGCATTGCCCGCGCCGCATCTATTGCTGCGCGCGAGCCAGCGCACGACCAACGATCAAGACGACGGCACGCAGAGCAACCGCGAACGCCCTTGGTCGGAGAGTTCAGCCGAATCTATGGGAAGCGACAACGGAAACGGCGTGAGCGCCGTGGCCACGCGCCATTCGGTCCAGGTCCAAAGTCGAGGCGTCGCGGCGCCGCAAAGCGCGCCGACGGTTGAGAGCGACCCGGCCGCGGCTGCCGAGGAAATCTCGCTTTCGCTCGGCGAACGGGTGTCGGCCGTCGTGCCGGCCACTTTGCGGACGGCCTTCGGGGCGCTGCGACGCAATCTGATGCGATCTGCTCTCACCACCTTGGGCATAGTTATCGGCGTTGGCGCCGTCATTGCCATGGTCGAGATCAGCTCGGGGTCGCGGGATGCGCTGATGAAGACAATGTCGAGCATGGGAGCCAATGTGCTGATCATCGCCAACGGCGCTGCCGCTAGCGGCGGCGTCAGTTGGGGGTCGGGCACCGAAGAGACGCTGACTCCCGACGACGCCATCGAGATCCGACGGCAGTGCCCGGCCGTCGCTGAAGTCGCCCCAATCGTCGGCACTGGCGGCCAGATCGTTTACGGCAATCGCAACTGGGTGCCGATGCGGATCGTCGGCTCCACGCCAGGCTATGTTGTCGTTCGCGACTGGACCGAGATGGACGAGGGGGAGATGTTCACCGAACGCGATGTTCAGGCGGCCAGTGGCGTGTGTGTCATCGGACGCACGCTGGCGCGCGAGTTGTTTCGAGGCGAATCGCCCGTGGGCAAGGACATCCGACTCAAGAATGTTTCCCTGCGAGTGCTCGGCGTCCTGGGGCGAAAGGGAGCCAGCATGATGGGCGACGATCAGGACGATATCGTGCTGCTTCCCTGGACGACGATCAAGTATCGCATCAGTGGCACAAGTACCGCGGCCGCGAAATCCGCCACCGCCGCAAGTGGCTCAAGTTTCGATAAGGTCAACAGCCTGCAAAACCCCTATCCCGGCACGGTCACGCTTTATCCTGTGCAGTCCGCCGTGCAGAAAGCCAATACACCACAGCCGGTGCGGTTTGCCACCGTCGATATCATTCTGGTCAAAGCCGCGTCCGCCACCCGCAGCAAGGAAGCGATCGGCGAGATCACGGCCCTGCTGCATGAGCGGCATCGAATCCGCGAGGATCAAGACGACGATTTCACAATCCGCGACATGGCAGAGATCCTGTCCGCCATGTCGTCGATGTCCCAGATGATGGGCGGCTTGCTGCTGATCGTGGCCATGATCTCGCTGGCCGTCGGCGGCGTGGGCATTATGAACATCATGCTCGTGTCTGTGACCGAGCGGACGCGCGAAATCGGTTTGCGAATGGCGGTCGGCGCGCGATCGTATCACATTCTTCGCCAGTTCTTGATCGAGGCGGTCGTCTTGTGCCTGTTCGGCGGCGCCGTGGGTATCCTCCTGGGACGCACGGCTTCGCTGCTGGTGTGGTACTTCATGCGCTGGCCGGTCCAGGCCTCGATCCCGGCAATCGCGGCAGCGTTTGTCGTCTCGGCCGGTGTCGGGATTGCCTTCGGTTTCTACCCAGCCTGGAAGGCCAGCCGGCTCGATCCAATCGAAGCGTTGCGCTACGAATAGCCGCGAAAAGCAGACCGTGCGGCAGAACAGGTCGACACGACGCCTGTTTCGGCCCCGCAGATCAACGCGGCAACAGAGCCTGAATGGTCAAAATCCACGCCGGGAGGTCGACCGTGAATGAGAAGCTCGTCATGATCATAGGAGCTGGCCTAGCTGGCCTCTATTGCGCACGACAACTATTGAAACGCGGACTCTGGTGCTGGAAGCACAGGAAGACGTAGGTGGTCGTGTGCAAACGGACTTGGTCGACTAATTCCGATGGAGCGCCCAGATGGTGACGGTTGCACCTCCGAAATGCGGTCTAAATCCTAGCCGATGTGAGGCTTTTGCGAGGAATACGATATGAACTATGGACGGTTCCACTGCAGGACGCGGCGTGGTGGTTCAATTCGCGCCACGACAGTACCAAGAATTGACACCGTAACGGGTCCGCCTGCGGAGCAGCGCGCGACAATTGTAACGCAGGAACTGCCGACCGGCCCGCGCGCCCCAAAGGTTGAGAGGGCTACAAAAATTCCCGGACAGCGAGAAGGAAGTCTTCGATGAAGCGATATGCACAGGTGTTTGTTGTCGCGTTGATATTCACTTTCTCGGCTGCAGTCCACGGAACGGCGCCAGCCGCCGACACTCCGCCAACTCCGCCGTGGCCCCAATGGCGCGGGCCAACGCGCGACGGCCAAGTGACGGGGCCAACATGGCCCGACAGCCTGCAAGAAGGCTCACTGGAATCTTTGTGGCGGATTCCACTAGGGCCGAGCTACTCTGGGCCCATAGTCTCGGACGAGTTGGTTTTCACCACGGCAACCAAGAATAAGGAAATCGAAGTAGTCTCCGCATTCGATCGGCGCACCGGTAAGAATCGTTGGAGCCGGGAGTGGCCGGGGGCAATCTCGGTTCCGTTTTTTGCCAAGTCGAGCGGCGATTGGATTCGATCGACCCCAGCGTACGACGGTGAATGCCTGTACGTGGCCGGTATGCGCGATGTCCTGGTATGCCTCGTGGCAAAAACCGGCCAAGAGCGCTGGCGAGTCGATTTTGTCAAAGAAGTCAAAAGCCCACTCCCTGATTTCGGGTTCGTCTGCTCTCCTATGGTCGACGGAGATTTTGTCTACGTCCAGGCCGGGGGTGCAGTCGCCAAGCTCGATAAGCAAACTGGCGCGATTATTTGGCGCACGCTCGGAGATGAAGGCGGGCTTTTCGGGTCGGCTTTCTCGTCGCCAATTCTCGCCGAGCTTTTGGGCAAGCGGCAACTCATCGTCCAGACACGGCAAAAGCTGGCTGGCGTCGATCCGCAGTCGGGTGACGTATTGTGGTCGCAGGTTGTCCCCTCATTCCGCGGCATGAATATCTTGACTCCTGTTGTCGTCGGAGATGCAATCTTCACCAGCAGCTATCAAAACAAGTCCTGGCTCTACCGGATTGCCCGTGAGGAAGACAGATTCACGGTCGCGGAAGCCTGGAGCAACAAGGCACAAGGCTATATGTCCACGCCCGTTGTCGTGGGCGGATATGCTTACCTGCACCTCGGCAATCAACGCTTCATCTGTATCAATTTGCAGAACGGGGAGCGAATGTGGACGTCACCACCATTCGGCAAATATGCGAGCCTGGTGGCTCAGGGGGACCGCATCCTGGCGCTTGACCAGCAAGGTGTGCTTCTCCTGATTAAAGCCAATCCCGAGAAATTTGAACTACTCGACTCGCGCAAGGTTTCGGAAGCGGACACCTGGGCGCACCTCGCAATCTCTGGCGACGAGATTTTTGTGCGCGAGCTCGAAGCGTTGGCTGCCTATCGCTGGCGGCGAGTACCTCGCCCTTCGCAGCCGCGGTAACGCCGAGGCTCATTGCGAATGACGCGGCCGGTCGTTGCTAAAGAAGCGTCCAGAGCGCCGTTGCGGAGTACGATCGGAACCCATGACGTGTCAGTCTGCCGATGTGCGATCTGCCGCGTGTTGTGGCGCGAGATTGGGTCCCTTTTTTGGTTATTATACGTGTGCCGACCGCTGCCAAGTCGAGCGATTTCAGGCGAGCGGTCTTCCAGGGTGTCCATGGACTAACGCCGCATGAATCTCGTTCGAACACTGCTGCGGTCTTGCCGCGCGTCGATCCGCCGACAACGGATAGTCGACAGCGCAGGCACGCGACTCACCGGCGGGAACCTGCTCGTGCGTTCACTGATCCTTCGCCGCTTGCTGTTGCGTGAGGTGCTGGCTGCGGACGAATGCGTCGTGGGGATACTGCTCCCGCCCTCGGTCGGTGGCGCGCTCGTCAATTTCGCCTTAACCTTGGCCGGTCGCGTCGTCGTCAATCTCAACTATACACTCAGACAACCGCAGATCAAATCGTGCGTCGCCCAGGCTGGAATCCGCCACGTCATCACCAGCAAGCGGGTCCTGGAGCGCATGCCGATAGAGGTCGATGCGCAGTTAGTGACGTTGGAATCGCTGCTGCTGGAAGTCCGTCTTGCCGACAAACTCCTGGGTGTGATTTATGGGCTGGCCACGCCGCTGTGGATGCTTGAGCGATTGCTCGGCGTTAACCGCATCGGCGAGAATGACCTCATGACGATCGTATTCACCTCCGGTTCGACCGGCGATCCCAAGGGCGTCATGCTCTCTCACCGCAATGTGGGATCGAACATCGCCGCGCTCAACGAAGTGCTCCGGCTGCGCGAGGCAGATCAAATCCTCGGAGTGCTTCCGTTTTTTCATTCCTTTGGCTACACGGTCACGCTTTGGGCTGTGCTGTGCCTGGACTGCGGGGCTGCCTATCATTTCAATCCGCTTGAGGCCGGCGTTATCGGCCAACTGTGTCGCGACGAACGTGTGACGATCATTGTGGGTACGCCCACGATTCTGCGCAACTATCTGAAGCGCTGCCCGGCCGAGGATTTCAAGTCCGTTGAAGTCGTCGTCTGCGGCGCCGAACGGCTACCGCCTGAGCTGGCCGACGCCTTCGAGGCGAAATTCGGCCTGCGGCCGGTCGAGGGCTATGGCACGACCGAGCTTTCGCCGATTGTCGCGGTCAACGTTCCCCCTCGTCGAGCGCCGGAGGACGGTGGCCATGGCTACAAGGAGGGCACCGTCGGCCGTCCGCTGCCAGGCATTGAGGCGAAAGTCAGGCATATTGACACGGGCGTCGCGCTGCCGGCCAACTCGCCGGGAATGCTCTGGATCCGCGGTCCCAATGTGATGCAGGGCTACTTGGGCCGCCCCGATTTGAGCGCGCAAGTATTGCACGACGGCTGGTATGCGACCGGCGATGTCGCAATGATCGATGACGAGGGCTTCGTCCGCATCACGGGTCGACAGAGCCGTTTCTCGAAGATCGGCGGCGAAATGGTGCCACATGCCGGCGTCGAAGACGCGATCGCATGGGTCCTTCATGCCGACCCAGACGATGTCGTCGTGGCCGTGACGGCCGTGCCCGATGCTCGGAAAGGTGAGCGGCTGCTGGTCGTCCACAAGCCCTTCGGGCAATCATCGTTGGACATCTGCCGAGCGTTGCAACGCGCTGGAATACCGCCCTTGTGGATTCCCTCTCCCGACAGCTTCTTTGAGGTGGAAGGCATTCCGCTACTCGGGACTGGCAAGGTCGATCTCAAGGCCGTCGAGAACCTAGCGCGAGACCGGCTCGGCGGTAACTTACGCCCGGCCTAGTCGGTATTCATAACGGGGGTCACGTCAGAGCTCGCTCCCAAGATACTGACTTAGTCGCAAGCCGGCCGCATCAACGAGTGATCGAGATTGATCCGGTGAGTTGATCACCGATATGCAATGATCAATATCTGCGCGAATCGTCGCCAATGTGTTTCGAGCGTCTGCCAGCTCATTTTCTAGACGAGCGACGCGATCTTCCCATTCTTCGAGTAAACCAGCCATCCGAGTTCCCTATGTGCATGGTTAGCTGCGGTTCGTGCCAAACGGCCTGCATAGCACTCAACCATGTTTGGGCGATGGTGAAATCCTTCGTGCAACAACAGCCTTATAGCTCATCCATGGCATGGCGTTGAGGAAATGTGCCCACCAATTCGAAGGTTCTCAAAAGCACTAGAGATTGCATTCCGACTTGACAAATAAAACGCCGGCGCTCGCAGCCGGAGTTGCATTGAAGGCCCTGGAAGTGCCATGACGCGCCGGGTTGTGCGCTCCAATTTGAAACTCGTCGCCGGGCGCGATGATGTCGCTGTGGCCATTTCGAGTGAACAAAACGATGTTGCCCCCCACGGCGAAAAGTGAAGACTAGGATGCCCCGGCAGGACGCGATGCGAGTTCTGCCCGTCGTACCTGAATCGTTTTGGGGGCCTCGATCCCGATCTTAATTCGGTTGCCCTGGATTGCCGTGACTACGAGTACGATGTCGTCCGCAATTTTAATTTGTTCTCCGACATTCCGGGATAGAATCAACATAATCTCAGCCTCCTGCGCGGCGCGTCTGTTAAAACAAAATCGTGATGAAATGGTTTTGTGTTTGTAAACGGCACTATCTGTCAGTCTTCAACATCAGTTTCAACCGCATAGACCAAAATCACTGTGGCGACACCGCACAACAGCGTCGCAAAACATCCCACGAGGAAAATAATCCAGTCATTCATGACGCCGACCTCCGCCGCTGGTTACCAAGGCGCCGAATGACAGTATGGACGGCACCCACAGTCCCACGAACACTCCTTGGTCTTTATCCACCGAGAACCACAGGTACACCGAAAACAAGAAGGACAGGCCGGCGGCCGCGAGAATCAAAAGCTTCGCAATCTTCACGCTTTTCATGTTTCATCTCCTTCTCGTCAGATTCGGTAGTCACTTCGATATCCCTGGAATCGCAGCCGAGCCACACCGCGTAATAAAGCGCTCTATGCAAACGGTCCAGAGTCAGAAAGCGGTCTGCATCTCAGCTATTGCCAGGCACGTCAATGTGTTCTTCTTCTGCAGCGATCCTTAGTTTGTTCAAGGCGCGTGTTTGTATTTGCCGAATTCGCTCCTTGCTAACACCCATTTCGGCGCCGATGTCTTCCAAAGTCTGCGGGGCGTGGCCTTGTACAAGCCCAAAGCGGCTCATGACGATCTTCTGTTCGCGATCATCCAGGCACGCAAGTATCTTTCGGACTTGAGCTTCGCGTTGACTCTGCGCACTTTCTTGCTCGTGCTGGTCGGTGCGATGCTCCTCCGATGCGCTGAAAGTCTCGGCGTGACCCGTATGGAAACGAGCTCGATGTCGCTGCTCGCTGGGAATCGAGCGGGCAAAATTCTTCATAATTGCCCAGCTTGCATAGGTGCTGACTTTATTGCCGCGAGCGAAATCAAACTTTTCAACGGCCCGCATCAGGGACATATTTCCCTCGCTGACCATTTCCCAGAGGTCGCCATGCGGTCCGACATACCGTTTGGCGATGGAAACTACCAGCCGTAGATTGGCCCGCACGATCTGATTCTTCACGGCCACGGCTTCCTCATAAAACTGTTGGATCTGGTCCATCACGCTGCGTTTTGCACGGGCCGGATCGAGTAGGCTGCGCAGCTTGGAGGCCTTGTATTTCAAGTAGTTGAACTTGCGGAACAAATGTCTTTCTTGCTCCCGCGTTAAAAGTGACACCTCAAAAAGACTAGCCAGATACGGTGGCAAACCCGGGGTACTCCGCGTCGTCTTCAACTGCGCGTCATCCGCTGGCATTTTCGCCATGATGCGGGTTTCCGCGTCCCCATGGCTGAATTCCGGATTGGGAATGAAGTCCAGCGGCAGTTCCATAATCTGCCGAATCCGAGGCTCTGTGTTGGCTTGATTGATCCTCGGTTTGTCATTCCGGCGGAGATGCGCCATGGTTTCCGCGGACGCGCCCCCGCCATGCCGTTGATGGACCGCGCCATTCGGCTCATCATCCTTGTTCACTCTTATGCCGCGCAGGGGCCGCTCAAGTGATTGTTTGGATCGCATATGCATGTCATCAACCTCCAATGCATTCCAGTGACAGCTATCGTGCCCTGTCAACATTTAAGACGTCGAACCGATTGCAGGCATTGGCGGGAGTCACTAGCTCCAGCTCCCACCTCGGCCCCGCTTGGCGTCGACGTCGCTCACGGAGTTGCGGCCGAAAAAGTCGAACAGCAGGTCGAAGCCTCGACCGCCGATCAAAGTGTCGTCACCGAAACCACCCCACAGCACGTCATCGCCATCGCCGCCGTCGAGGTAGTCATTTCCCGCACCACCGAAGATCAAGTCGCGTGCTTTGCCTCCCAACAATCTGTCGTTTCCAGCCTCCCCGAACAACGAGGTGTTGATCGTGGTCAGCGCGGCAGCGTCCACCACATCGTGGCCGGCTCCAGCCCAGACCGTGACTGCTTCAACAGCTTTGAACACCAAAGCATTGACCGGAAGTGGCGACGCCAAATTCATGGATTCAACCAGCTTGATCCTGTCATCCCCATTTCCGCCGTAAACAAACGCGGTGTCGTAGCCGGCTCCCCCATCGAAGGCAATCGTGGGTAGAGCGACAGCGGAATTAGAGTACCGAACCGTGAGCTGGTCGTTGCCCTTGCCGCCTTCGATGGTCACCTGTGGATTGGTCAAAGTGAGAAACTGAGTAATCTCGTTTCCCCGCGCAATCTGAAGAATGGCGGGGTTGCCGCTGCCCAATTTCGCTTCAAAGCGGTCGTCACGATTCGTCCCGTTGATGACAGGCTTGACTTCAGGAAGAAGAGCCGTTGTTCCATTGGGAAAAATCGCCAACAACCCAAAGGCGGGTTGGCCACCAGCCGGTGCAACAAAACCAGATGCTGCAACCACGATCGCAGCACCTGCGGCCCCCGAAAGATCGGCAGCGAAGGACCGCACGCGCGTGATTCCGTCACCAAGCGTAACGTCGAGTGTGTATGCCGCAGGTGCAACAGATCGATAGCCATCGGCGAAGCTCGGAAACGAAATGTCGTCAACGAGCGTCCCCACGCCACGTGCTACTACGTCCACAGTCGGAGCGTCCGGGGCCCCATGGAAGACCAGAAACTCCGCGTTGCCTGGGGTTTGTGCGACTTGACGGCCCGCGGCTGAAACGGCCACGCCAAACGCAATCGGCCCCGAAGAAGCCAGCGGATTACCCTCGGCGATCGCTACATAGGATGTGTTTGCCGAGAGGTTCGCGGTGGTACTGAAGACCGGACTTGCATTGTTTGGCGCGTTGGCTGCCGTGATGTCGATCTTCAGATTCACTCCTGAAGGAACCGTTACATACGGCGTCGCTGAACGAAACGCAAAGTCATTCAGAAGTAAAGCGTCGTTGACGTAGACGTCGACCAAGGCGGCGGCTGCATAGGGAGAATTGTGAATCACCTGCAGGCTGGCATCCATCACCTCGCGTCGTTCTAGCAACTCGATAACCCGGGGACGCGCGCGTCGTTCGCTCACCGATTTGCGCGACGGTGGCCGGTGTGTTTTATGACTTGCGTAATTTGTTGCATGATGAAACATTGTTGAGTCCTCAACATGTCGTCGTATAAAAATGAACTAGATGAAGCAAACGGTCATGGCTGGCAGGTGATGCCAGCCATGACCACGATCCGAGGATTTATTCTTTCGGCAGCAGTACCGTGTCGATGACGTGGATCACACCGTTCGCGGTGTCGATATCCGCTTTGACAACCTTGGCGTTGTTGATCTTCACTCCATCCGCAGCATCGATCGTTACGTTTTGACCTTGCACGGTCTTAGCTGATTTGAGCTTCACGACGTCTGCGGCCTTCACATTGCCGGAGACAACGTGGTAGGTCAGGATCCCGACCAGCTTGGCCTTGTTCTCGGGCTTGAGCAGCGTCTCAACCGTTCCGGGAGGCAGCTTCGCGAATGCTTCATCGGTGGGCGCGAAGACGGTGAACGGTCCCTTGCCCTTCAAGGTATCCACGAGTCCGGCTGCTTGCAGGGCGGCGGCGAGCGTCTTGAATGAGCCCGCATTCACCGCTGTGTCGACGATGTCCATTTTTGCTTCTTTCTTGAAGGCGACCGTAGTGACAGAAGTACCAGCACATTTCTTGCCTGCCTCGGCAACGGACGATGAGGCCAACAGCAAGGCCGCGACGCTGAACGCAACGGAACATTTCAAGGCACACGACATAACACGCTCCTTTTTCAAACTGAGATACTGGGTCCGAATGATCTTGGTAAATGAAGCGATTTGTTGAGCCCGGTTCTCACCGTAGCCGCAAACCGGGTTGTCGTTACTGAGTCTCGAAGGAGTCAAAATCCGATTCACCCCTCGATCCCCGCGGTAAGCGATCTCCCGAAATTCGTTCAAATCGTTCTCACGAGTTATACCCATGCGGCACCTTCAGGTCAACGTATATTCGTCCAAATCGTTCATTCGATTTGGTCAGAAGGCCGCCAAGTTATTAGGATCAATGGACTTAAAATCTGGGGGAAAATCCCAACACGGCCTGAATGGACAATGACATCGCCTGGGCCTATAATTCGATCAAATCATTCACAGCAGCCTCTTTGACCCTAAGTCGGTGCCTTTCGTGAAAAAACTCGTCAGTCCGAAGCAGGTCGCCCAGGCCATCGGCGTCAGCGAGTCGTCGCTAAAACGCTGGTGCGATCGAGGGGTATTGACCACGGTCCGCACGGCTGGCGGCCACCGTCGACTGGCGCTGGATGACGTTTTCCAGTTTCTAAGGCAGTCTGGACAGCAGATCGTGCGGCCCGAGCTCCTGGGGCTGCCCTCCAACACTGGCCAGTCCACTACCGTCGCTGAAAGGGCGCGCGACCAGATCTGCGATGCGCTCATTGCAGGGGACGAAGATCTGTGTCGACGGATCGTATTCGACCTGTACCTGGCTGGACAATCAGCGTGCGATATTTGCGACCGCGTACTGGCGCCGGCACTCCACGACATCGGTGCACGGTGGGAATGCGGCGATTTGTCTGTCTACCGGGAACGTCGCGCTTGTGAAACCGGCTTAAAGATCTTGCACGACTTGCGTCTAACAATTCGGACCCCGTCTGCGGACGCGCCGGTGGCCATTGGTGGCACTTTGGAATGGGACCCCTACAGCCTGCCGACCGCGATGATTGAGGCCGTATTGCGTGAGTTAGGCTGGAATGCCACCTCCCTCGGTACCCAGCTGCCCACCAACGCGTTCGTTGAAGCAGTACGCGATAATCGACCAAGATTGCTGTGGATTAGCGTCTCCTGCGTCGAATCAGTGCCAGCGTTTTTGGAAGAATACGGTCTCCTCCATGACGTGGCGACAAAGGCGGGGGCGGCAGTCGTCGTGGGCGGTCGGGCACTCACCGCTGAGGTCCGGCAGCAAATGACCTATTCCGCTTACTGCGACACACTAAAGCACCTCATAACGTTTGCATCCTCACTGACCCCGGCAGACGCGTAACGAAACGCTTGTGGTACGTGCGTCGCGCCGAATGCCATTTAGGCTCCCATCCGAATAGAGATGAAAACTAGCAGGGCCCGTGGTGATCGTGATTCCTCCGAGGCATGGTTCAACGTAGAGAACGGAGTCGACAATTTTGGACAAGCTGGGGAGATAAACCAGGGCATGAACAATTCGATTGACTCTGCTCATGAGGTTGAGGTGTTTTACGATGGAGCTTGCCCATTATGCCTTCGTGAGATCAAGTTGCTGCGACGGTGGGACCGCAAGGGAAGCATTCGGTTCACGGATATCGACTCGCCAACCTTTGACGGGGAGGCGGTCGGAAAAAGCTACAAGGATCTAATGGCCCAAATGCACGGACGTTTGCCCGCCGGGGAATGGATACAAGGCGTCGAGGTCTTCCGGCGGATGTACGCGGCGGTCGGCTTCAGACGATTGGTTGCCGTCAGCCGGTTACCGCTGATCTCGCAGATCCTGCAACTGGGCTATTTGGTTTTTGCTTGGAATCGCTTGCGACTCACGGGCCGCTGCACTGCGCAGACTTGTTCGACAAAGCGCGGTGCCGGGACCACTCACGGTTCCGTCGGGGACGTGGCATGAGCGAGGTGGGTTTGCTTTTTGCACATTTGGTCAGCACGCTGCAAATGGTCGGCATCATCGGTTTCGTCCAGGTGGTGCATTATCCGCTGATGGGCTGCGTTGGTGCCGAGCATTTCCGCCGCTAATCTCAATTGCATCAGTCACGCACCACCGTGGTCGTGATGGGGCCGATGCTTGTGGAAGCAGTCTCGGCAATATGCCTGTTCATTTGGTTTCCGGTGTTTCGCAGCTCGTCGGTATTCTTGGTGGCGACAGGTCTAATGGGCCTCATTTGGGGTCGACCATCTGGTGGCAAGTTACGCTCCATCGATCGCCTGCCTCAGGTGATGGCGAGCAGCAGATTCGTCGACTGGTTCAAACAAATTGGCTACGCACGCTCGCCTGGAGCGCACGCGGAATTCTGATATGCGAAACCTTTTGGTCGGCGGTGATTGGCTCCGTATAACATTCGTGTGACTTACCTGGCTCTTCATTCTTTTCTCGACGTCGAGGTTTCCGAAATGCCGAGCACCGCAATTCTTGGCGCCACTGGTACGATTGGCAGCGCGCTGGCTAAGCGACTAGTCGATGGCGGTGGAAGCGTACTGCTCGTGGGCCGGGATCCCGAGAAACTCGCTGCGCTGTCGTCAGAGTTGAACCAGCCGTTCTCGGCGATCGGTTTCACCTCGTCCCAATTTCTGGAAAACGCCCTGCAGGCACAATCTGAACGATGCGGCGGTTACCACGGGCTGGTCAACTGCATCGGTTCCTTGCTGCTGAAACCGGCGCACTCCACGTCCGACGAAGAATTCCGAGATATTGTCGAGACCAATTTGTTCACGGCTTTCGCGGCCGTGCGCGCAAGCGGCAAGCTGTTCCGCGAGCGCGGCGGGTCGATCGTTCTGTTTGCCTCGGCCGCGGCCGAGATCGGAATCCAAAATCACGAAGCGATTGCGGCCGCAAAAGGGGGTGTCATAGGTTTGGCACGCTCGGCTGCCGCGACCTACGCTCCCTACAACATCCGGGTCAACGTCATTAGTCCCGGATTGGTCCGCACGCAACTTACGAGTGGCATTTGGGAAAACCCCGCGTCGGCGGCGGCATCCGCCGAACTGCATGCGATTGGTAGGCTGGGAGAGCCTGAGCAGATTGCATCGCTCGCCGCCTGGTTGCTTGATCCGCGAAATGACTGGATCACCGGCCAAGTGATCGGCCTCGACGGTGGATTGTCGCGAGTGCAGCCAAGGCGACGTTCTTCCAAATAACCTGTAGGCCGTTTTCGTCATGCGCGCCGCTCTGATCTATCCCCATCAGTTGTTTCCAGTTCATCCAGCGTTGGCTGGCGCTGACATCTGCGTGCTGGCTGAAGAACCGTTGTTGTTCGACCAATATCGGTTCCATGCCAAGAAGCTGATTCTGCATCGAGCTGCGATGCGTTCCTACGCCGCCCGTCTGCAGCGGCGAGGCGTGCGAGTCCGCTACCTCGAATCGGGCGAGATTATCGCCACGGCTGACGTAGCCGTGGTCTTGAAACAACTCGGTGTGACCCAGGCGCAGTTTATCGACCCTTGCGATGTTTGGCTGCAAAAGCGCGTTACGACTGCGCTACAGAAAGTCGGCATCCAATTCACGATGCTGGACGATCCCCATTTTCTCACGCCACCCAACGACTTAGCGGAGTTCGTTGCAGGTCGCAAAAAGCTCCACTTTACCGATTTTTATGTCTTGCAGCGAAAGCGGCTGCAGATCTTGCTGACCGCAGAAGGTCGACCCGTAGGTGGCAAATGGAGCTACGATCCTGCGAATCGCAAGAAACTGCCGCGCGCCCTGCCAATTCCGCCCGTTGCTTGGCCTCCGCCCAATGCTGAGGTCCACGGTGCCGAAGAATACGTACGTGAGCGATTCCCCCAGGCCCTCGGCGATGCGAGCAATTTCTGCTATCCAACCACCCCCGAACAAGCGGGATCATGCCTTGAAGATTTTCTCGATCGGCGACTCCGCGCGTTCGGCGAGTACGAAGACGCGATGCACGATGAGGAAGCGTTCTTGTTTCATTCCGTGCTCACGCCCGCTCTGAACTGCGGGTTGATCTCGCCTCAGCAAGTCATCGAAAAAGCGATCGAGCGTGCCGATCGGGTGCCACTCAATTCGCTGGAGGGATTCCTTCGACAGGTCCTCGGCTGGCGCGAGTACATGCGGGGGGTCTACCGGCATTTTGGCGGACGCCAAAGAACCCAAAATTTCTGGGGCCACAATCGCCCCATGCCACGAGCACTTTACGATGGCACGACAGGAATCGTACCGGTCGACGCCGTGATTCAGCGCGTCCTGAAACATGCCTACTGCCACCATATCGAACGCCTAATGGTTCTAGGCAACTTCATGCTGCTGTGCGAGATTGATCCAGATGCGATCTACCAATGGTTTATGGAGCTATTTATCGACGCTTATGACTGGGTCATGGTTCCGAACGTCTACGGAATGAGCCAACACGCTGACGGCGGGCTCATCACTACCAAGCCTTACATCAGCGGATCGAGTTACATCTTGAAATTGAGCAATTTCCGCAAAGGTCCTTGGTGCCCCATCTGGGATGCGCTCTACTGGCGGTTCATCGACAGGCACCGCGCGTTCTTCTCGGGGAATCCGCGTATGTCGGTTACGGTAGCCCAATGCGATCGGATGGGGAGCCGGCTGACGGAGCACATTCGCATTGCCGACAGTTATCTAGAGCGGCTACACGGTGAGTAGTCGGCGGTCCATCACAACGAAGTCCAGTTTCTGAAAGCAACCCCGATGGAACACCGGTCGAGTAACCTGATCCTGCTCACGGGTGCCACTGGATACGTGGGCGGACGGCTGTTGCCGCTGTTGGAGCAACGTGGTGATCGCGCACGCTGCCTTACGCGCCGTCCGGAAGCGCTGTTGGGTCGTGTTGGCCCGGCAACTGAAGTTGTCGCGGGAGATGTGCTGGATCGGGCTTCACTGACCGCGGCACTGGCAGGAGTTGACACAGCCTTTTATTTCGTCCACTCGATGGGTGCAGATCGCGATTTTGAGGAACAGGACCGGATCGCGGCGGAGAACTTCGCACAGGTTGCGGCTGCCGCGCGCGTTCGCCGAATCGTCTACCTGGGAGGCCTTGGTAACCCAGATCATCAGCTTTCCAAACACCTCCGCAGTCGCCAGGAAACGGGCGACGTACTGCGGGCTCACCATCCGCAGGTAATCGAGTTTCGCGCTTCGATTGTGATCGGCTCAGGCAGCTTATCGTTTGAGATGATTCGGTCGCTGGTGGAAAGGTTGCCTGTCATGATTTGTCCCCGCTGGGTGCAGGTGCAGGCTCAGCCAATCGCCGTCGAGGACCTCCTGAGCTACTTGCAGGCGGCGATAGATCTGCCGCCAGGTCCGTCGCAAGTCTATGAGATCGGGGGCCCCGATCAGGTGTCGTATGGCCAGATCATGCAAGAGTACGCACTTCAGCGAGGGCTGAGCCGCTGGATGATTCCGGTGCCGTTGTTGACCCCTTATCTGTCGAGCCTCTGGCTGGGACTGGTCACGCCGCTTTACGCCCGAGTGGGGCGGAAACTGGTGGAAAGCCTCCGCAACCCGACGCTGATTTCTAACAACCTGGCTGCCACCACGTTTGCCGTGCGGCCGCGGTCCGTTCGAGAGGCGATTGCCCGCGCCTTGGTGAACGAAGATCAGGAAGCAGCCGAAACGCGCTGGTCGGACGCTTACTCGTCGGCCGGAGAGCCGCGCGGCTGGGGGGGCGTGCGTTTTGGTTCACGCCTCGTCGATTCACGGACCATCACAGTCAGCGTTCCCCCGGAACGGGCGTTTTTTCCCATTCGGCGAATTGGCGGCCATACTGGTTGGTACTTCGGTGACTGGTTGTGGACGCTGCGCGGTTTTCTCGACTTGCTCCTCGGGGGCGTCGGCGTGCGACGAGGTCGTCGCGATCCAGAGAACCTTCGCGTCGGTGACCCGTTGGATTTTTGGCGCGTGGAACTTTACGAACCGTCACAACGGCTGCGGCTGCAAGCCGAAATGAAGCTCCCCGGTCGTGCCTGGCTGGAATTTGAGGTGACTGGCGGAGCTAGTGGCAGCACGATTCGGCAAACGGCCATCTTCGATCCGGTCGGACTTTTTGGGCTGGTTTACTGGTATGGCATCTATCCGTTGCATCAATTGGTGTTCGCCGGGATGTTGCGGAACCTTGCGCGTGCGGCAGAACAAGCCGGCACAAAAACTGTGCCGGCAACCCAGATCAAAGTTACAACGGATTCTGAACGGTTAAAGCCCTCGCCGGGTGGTTGATCGTGGACGAGAAGCTCGTCGTGATCATAGGAGCTGAGCTAGTTGGCCTCTGCTGCGCACGGCAACTATTGGGCCGATTGGTAGACCATGTTTTCAATCAAGCCCGTCACCGAACGGACTAGGCGGCTGAACCGCCCTGTGATGTCGACAGCCGCTACGAACTCCATTCCGCCGTCCGTGAAACTGAGCGCCGGCCCTCCATGTATCCAAGGCACAAGATTTACAATCGTAGACGATTCGAAGCTGCCGCATATACTGGTAACAACTCTCTACAGGCATCGAGGGCTCACAATGAAGCCGATCATTCTTACCACGCTTATCGTTTTGTCCAGCATTTCCGCGCTGCGTGCAGCTGATTGGGATCGCTTCCGTGGTCCGAACGGATCGGGCACCATTGATGGCCCAACGCCCCCATGGCAGTGGTCGTCAGAGAAGAACTTGAAATGGAAGGCACCGCTTCCAGGCAAAGGCTCCTCGTCACCGATCATTTCTGGCAATCGCATCTTCGTCACGTGCTACACCGGCTACGGACTGGACCCTAAGAGCCCCGGCAAGCTCGAAGACCTCGTCCGACACCTGATCGCCCTGGATCGCAGCACAGGCAAGGAAGTCTGGCGTGCTTCAATCGCATCGTCTGCCGACGAAGACCCTTACAAAGGGTTCATCACTCAGCACGGATATTCCAGCAGCACTCCCGCGACGGACGGAAAGAATGTTTTCGTGCTTTTTGGTAAGTCTGGGCTTTTCGCCTTCGATCGCGACGGCAAACAGCTGTGGCAAACAGGCTTGGGAACAAAATCGGATCCGGCCAAGTGGGGAGATGGTTCGAGTCCAATTATTTTTGGCGATCTAGTCATCGTCGACGCGGGAGTTCTCGGCAATCGGTTCGTCGGCGTCAACAAATCAACGGGAAAGATAGTCTGGTCGGTCGCGGATCCGTCGTTTACCAATTGCTGGGCGACTCCGACGCTGGTACGGGTAGATGATGCAGACCAGATTTTATTTCATGTGCCTAAGAAGGTCATGGCCATCGAACCCACTACGGGAAAACTGCTTTGGTCGGCCGCGTCGCCGCTGGATGACGCCGCCTGTGGAAGCATTGTCACCAGGGACGGCAATGCTTACCTAATGGGCAGCCGAGCAGGCCATGCCTTGGCGATAAAGTGTGGCGGTGAAGGTGACGTATCGACAACCAACACACTTTGGCAGACCCGAATGCAGGCAGGAATTAGCACGCCCGTGATTGTGCGCGAAAACGTTTATTGGGCAACCGGCGGAATCTTTTTCGCGGCACGCCTTTCAACCGGCGAATACGTTTACAAGCAGCGATTGCCTCGTCTCGGCGGACCAACTGGCGGTTTTCCGAATGCCGATTACTCTTCGCCGATTGCCGTGGGCGACAACATCATCTTGTTCACTCGCAATGGCGAAAGCTATGTCCTTAAGCCTGGCGACGAGTTTCAAATTATCGCCCACAACCCGGCATTTGAAAACGATTCCAGCGCGTTCAGTGCAACTCCGGCCGTGAGCGATGGCGAGTTGTTTGTCCGGTCGGAAAGCTATATCTACTGCATTGGAGATCCCTCGAATTAGTGGGCGCATTTTTTTCCGCTGCGCTGCAATTCATGAGCTTCCAAATTGTTGTTGCATGAAGTGTTGGGCCACCACGCGAACATGGTTGAGCGCCATGCCAGTTCACCTGGTTTCAAAACCGCAGGTTAGAAAGCGCCGCTTCGATCCACTGCGAGGTCATGGGGCGCTCATTTATGGCCGTGTACCACAAGTGCGATCGCCGGTTGACAAAATCTTGCAAGCTTAGCAGCGAAGCCGTCAAGTCGCCGCGTGTGATGGCCATGTCAACTGGATGGTATTTCAGGCCCACATCGTCCATGAACTGAGCTACTTTGTCCGGATCATTCTGCTGCAACCGGCTCAGCAGATAGATTCCGAGTCCGACAATGTGGCCATGAATAAACGGGCGCCCAAGCCGCTCTTCGAGCTCGTAAAACATATAGTGCTCTGAGCCTTCTTCGACGCGATAGTGGCCCGCTGGCAGGCAAATCGTGTTAATGCGCATGTAGCCGTCCACAATGGTCTGCAAACCAGTGTCAGTGCAGTTGCAGATGTCACGGGCCTTCGCCATCACATCATTCAGAATGGACCTGGCCGCGTCGACATCTTGTTGCGAGAAGGCGTACTCGCTCTTGCCCCTTCGTTCTGCCAAGACCCAATCAAACGTCGCCGTGTGGATGGAAAGCAAGTCACCTACGCCGGCGACGTTCAAATCTGCTGGAGCGGTGCGTAACAGGTCATAGTCAATCACCAGCGGATCTGGGCTGCTGGTGCCCAGGTATTCCACCTGATGGTTCCGGCGCACTCCGGCCGCTGGCGTGACGAACGCGTCGACACTTAGCACCGTGGGAACGCTGACCAGCCGAATCCCCCGTTTCCATGCCAGGTACTTGGCCAGATCAATAGCCTGGCCGCCACCGACTCCAACCACCGTGTCACAATCTGGGGCTGCGGCGATTTGCCGCTCAATGACGTCGAGCTCCATCGATTGCACCGTAAGGACTGCGGCGGGACTTCCTCCCAGACGGTCTTTGGTAACACGCCAGGGGATGTCCATCGTCGTCACGACAAATCGTCCCAATTCATCGCCTAAACCGTCGACGCTACCGGCGCCAAATCGCTGAGATCGCACATTCGTCTTGCCTTCGATCTGCATGGTCCGACGACTCCGGGTATTCAGCGTCAACGGTTCGTAACGACTAAAAGTAGATGCCGAATCAAGCTACTGGTGCGTCTCACCGAGTGGAGGTCCGGCTAGCCCCTGCACGATGCGTCTACGGACGACTAGAAAATAGATCGCGGCACCAATCGCGCATGCGGCGAGAGTGCTCTTGGCCGGCAGATGCGAAATCGCGCCTGGCGTTGGGTCGGCGTTGGGGAATAGTCAGCGCCGCGACAACTGAGATTACCCAAAGCAAGGCAGCGACTCGCACCGGCGTTTGGAAAACCCCGAGCGAGAAGCCGCTGGCGGGTCCGCGAGCGCGAAAAGACGCCCAGACAATTCCTGCGTAACCGAGAAAGCCAGCCGTCGCCGAGATGCTATTAATAATCTCCAGTCGTCGAAAACCAAGCAGCGCAGCGGTCGAAACGAGCCAGACCAGAAAAATCGCGCCCGCCGGCGTCTGCCAGCGGCGATGCACTCCCTTGAGCGTCTCCGCGAAGGGCAGCATATTATCGCGCGCCAGCGAGAACACGATTCTGGTCGCCGCCGCCATGCTCGCTACGCCGCAGGCGAAGATGGAAACCAGCACCACCAGCATCACCAGCGGCATCCAGGCGCTGCCCAGTTTGTCCACGAGAACCGCAATCACCAGATTTTCGTGCTGACCAGTGTTGGTCGGGTCGTCGATCGCCAGGATCAGACCTGCCAGCAGCAAGAAGCCACATACCGCCGAGCTGACCTCGGCCGTTAGCATGACTCGCGGAACAACGTGCTTTGGCCGGTGGGTCTCCTCGGCCAGGTCAGCGGCTGCTTCAAATCCTGTCAGGCACCACGCCCCCATCAGCATCGAAAGAGCGAATGCTGAAATCCCTGCACTGGCGCTATTCATCGGGCTGGTGCGGTCGAGCAAGAACGAGAGATCATGTTCGCCATGCCAAACGTAGAGGGCCAATAACACGCCGGTAAGCGCGATCGACGCACCGATCTCGGCAATGACCCCAGCATCGTTCACGAGCGAAACAAGCCGGATTCCGAACAAATGCAATAGTGCCGTGAGGCTTACAATCGCAAAGGCCACCCACGGCGTCCACTCAGCAGCAGCCTGGGCGTCGAGCGTCCAGGAGCAAAGCGCTGCAGACAGCGCGTGGCACACGCCGGGAAATCCCGCCATAAATTGCATCAGCAGCAACCAGCCAACGAAGTAGCCGTAGTGCGGATTCACGAGACGCGTCGACCACTGGTAACCGTACCCGGAGAGTGGGATACGTGTTGAGAGGTCGGCCAAGACCAGCGCCACCAGAAACTGCCCGGCGGCCACTATACTCCACGACCAAAGGACGGCCGGACCAACTTGCCGAAATCCAAACGTGAAATTGGCAAAGATGCCCGTGGTGATTGAAATCAGCGAGAACGCAATTGCAAAGCTGGAAAACGCCCCCATGGAACGGCGCAGTTGCTGAGCATACCCGTATCGGGCAAGTTCGGCCGCGTCGGCGTCGAGAGGTTCAGTGCCCTCTGGGGTGTCGTGCCCTAGCGCGTTCACGCAACTCACTTCAATCTGCCGGTCGTGAAAGCGGCTTTAAGGCTTGAAAACGAGTGCGCTGGACTTGGCCGAAGCAGGCAACCGAGCGGATTCGCTACGCATGTTCAGTGGCAAGTACTGGCCGCGCGCCCAGAGCTTCATCTGATCAGCGTAGTGAGGACTGGCTGGGTTCTCGCTCTGACCACCCGGGTACACACCGACGCTGCGTTCGGGCTGGGCCAGGTCGACGATCTGCCGCCAGGATGCGCCGCTGCCCACCGGGCCAAGATCGCCGCCGGGATTGACGGTAAAGCTCGTGCCGACGACTGGTCCGCCGCCGCGAGCAAGGTCTGGCTCTCCCGACAGAGATCCGATGCGCAGCTGATTAAAACTGCCCCACTTCCATTGCTGAGGGTCCTTGCCAAAGTCCTTTGCCAAAGATGCGACGGCAGTGGCAAATGTTCGGCGGACAATTTCATCCCGGCCTTCCCGCTCAGGCGTACTTCGATCATCGAACCAGATCGAACTGGGATACTCTCGGGTCAGGTACTCCAGCACTTCCAGCATGGGTTCTCGACGGTTGTCACCCGAATAGCCCCATGATCCGCCCGGCTGCTTGATTTCACGGCTGGTCCATTCGTCATTCCAAACCGCGCCGCGATATTGGTCGAACCAGCGCATCCAAATCGCTGGCCCAATCGCATCCGTATCGGCGACATAGTCCCAAGCTGCCAACTCCTTGACGGCTTGTTTGCTCAAAGGATCCTCGATTGCGGACGAGGACACAACGCCGAGCAGCACCGGCAGAAACCGTTCGGCGGCTTTGTCGTAAGCGTCGAGTTGAATGGCCTGCATCGATTCGACCGTTAGTTTACTCGCGTTGCCGAGCATTTCGTTGATGCGCCGCATGCGATAGCTCGGATCCCACATCCAGCCCAGGTAGTGCGGGTAACCAAGCGGCATGGGGCGGGCATTTGCCGAGGCGACAAAATGTTGGGCGGGATTGATCGACAGCGGGAGCTCTCGGCTCGGCACCGTGGCAATCCAATCGTTTTCGCCGCTGGCGCCATCCATGGGGATGCGCCCTTGACCGCGCAGTCGCAAAGGATGCTCGCCGCAGGGACGGATGGCGATAGTGCCGGCGTCGTCGGCATAAACGATGTTCAAAGCGGGCACCGTGAGCTCATCGGTGGCAGCCAAAAAGCCCTGCAGATCCTTGGCGTGCGACAGTTTCCAGAAGGCAAGCGAATCCTTGGTCGGCTTGAGCCCTGTCCATTGCAAGGCAATCGCGCGCTCTTCGCGACTGATGATTGGCCCGTGAACGGTGCAGTCGATCAGCAGCTCATGGGCCGACTGACCTCGGACCGGGATCTCCTCTTTCATTCGTTGCATCGTTTTCCACTCGCCGCGGTGCCGGTAGCGAAGCGGATTTGCAGGGTCGACCGTCTCGACAAAATAGTCGACGGTGTCGCTCTGCATATTGGTCACACCCCAGCCGATGTGATCGTTTTGCCCCAGCACGCAGACGGGCGATCCTGGGAATGTCACGCCGGCCACGCTCTCACCGCGAACCGACATATGGGCCGTGTACCAGATCGAGGGCAACGAGAACCCCAGGTGCGGATCGTTGCACAAGATCGGCTTGCCTGTGGCCGTCTTGGTTCCATCGACGGCCCAGTTGTTGCTGCCGAAGCTGGGGCCGCGCCCCAGCCATCCAGCACGTTCGAGCGATTGATGTGCGACAAGGTACGCGGAACCGGCGCCGGGCACGGGTCGCATCGTCGCGCGCGCCTGCTCCTTTGGCGCGGGGGACTGCTTTGTGACCGTGGGCTGTTCGTAGGGGCGTTCGAGCGGCCATAACTCGTTAGCCACCGCGCTGCCCAGTTTCTCTACCAGCATGCCGAACCACAGATCATCGGTCGTGCCGGCCTGGTCCCACCCCATGTATTTGGAAAACACCAGGCTATCGACCGGCGACCAGGCGGCCGGCTTGTAATTCATCGCCGCGAACATCGGCGGCAGCCCCCTTTCGCCCAGCTCAGCGATGCGCGCATTGACGCCTGCAGCATAGGCTTCCAGCTCGGCACGAAACTCATCGGGCAGGTCGCCGCTCTTCCACATCGCCTCGCAAGTGCGACGTGTGCCCAACCGCCGCATCAAAATGTCTGACGCGAGCCCTTGTGCTCCGAGTATTTCGGCTGTCGTCCCTGATGCGCGGCGTCGCAGCATGTCCATTTGCCACAGCCGCTCGCTGGCGTGCAGGTAGCCCAAGACTCTCGCGGCGTCGGTCCACGACTCGGCATAAATGTGCGGCACGCCATAGTTGTCGACGTTCACGTTCACGGTGGCGGCCAGCCCCGTGAGCTTCGATTCACCGGTGGTCGCCGGTGGCGATTGTAGAATGCAGAGTGTCCAGGCGAGGGCTATAGAGACATACCGACGAGCAATCATTCAACAGCTCTCTTGTTTGCGAATTGACGACCCGAACCACGTTCAAGCACCGCCAAGATACTTTCGCGATCGCTGCGAAGCAATCGAGAGGTCTGCGGCGTGGCCGCATCGACAGAAAACACTCAGGCGTTGTCGTTTTGGGTGACAATTGTGAGCTAAATCCAGAGTTGTGGTGTAAGCGGACTAATTGGATTCCGGCTGCCAGACAAGTGTCGTGACCGACCGCGCAGCCGGCTCAAACTGAGCAATGAGACCGTCGGACAAAATCTCGATCGACTGTTTCTTGTCCTGGAGGTTCACGACAATCAGCGTCAAGCTGCCGCTGGGACTCATAAAACCGACCGCTGGAAGCTTGGGGTCCTGGCTCGTAACACCAATCCGCACGGCTTCCCGATCAATAAACTTCATGAACTGGCCATACAGGTAATAATCGAGTGGGTAGTCAACCGAGAGCTCCTGACTCTTGAGCAGGATGCACGTGCGCTTGGCCTGAAACGGGCCGTTATTGGGTTTCCCGGTATCGTCGATCATCGTCACCCAAGCGTTGTAGCTCGAAGCCCCGTTGGTAAGCAGCCCGACTAACCGCTGGGCGCCGGCTAATCCAAACACCGAACCTTCGGTAAAATGAACGGGGCGGTCTGGAAACTCCTTGAGAAATTCACGCATTCCCTCGGGTTTGCCTCCGTAGCCATGGAATGCGACACCCGATACGTATTTGGCGGCAGCGGGGTCGGTGAGTATTTGGCGTGGATAGGCGATTCCTGGATCATCGCCGTCGGGAGTCGGCGCTACGTTATAGTTATGGTCGTAGCACCAAATCTTCGTTGCCAGGCCGGCCCGCTTGAACGCGGGGCCGAGGTGGTCGCGAATAAAATCCCGCTCCTGTTCACCCGCCCAACGACAGGAGGGATATCGCCATTTCGGTGCATCGTGCTGGCGGTCGACGCCCGGCTCATTCTGTACGGTGACCGCATAGACGGGAATGCCTTCACGTTCGTACTCCTGTACGAACCTCACGAAGTACGCGGCATAGGTCGCGTAGTTCTTCGCCAGCAAGTGACCGCCGATCATCGAGCCTGTCGATTTCATCCAACCCGGGGGACTCCACGGCGACGCGAAGTAGAGCACGTCCGGGTTGCTCTGGAGGGCGGCTTTCAATACCGGGATCACATAGCGGCGGTCCTTTTCAA
>Ga0163150_10001670_pt1 | contig 36497 bp, 39 predicted proteins | sample OliLakLV19P2IB_FD_148628 | JGI IMG/M metagenome (GOLD analysis project Ga0163150, IMG submission 148628) | Freshwater microbial mat bacterial communities from Lake Vanda, McMurdo Dry Valleys, Antarctica - Oligotrophic Lake LV.19.P2.IB | ecosystem: Environmental > Aquatic > Freshwater > Lake >... | reverse complement strand
CGATCCTTGATCCTGATCCAGCTCTACACCAGGACATCGGGCTCCCCAACCCTAAATTGAATCTTTTTTAGACAAAAAGTGACCCGCGAGAGGATCGGGCCCTTTCTGAGGCTCCTGACCCCTCGCACATCAGAAACACTCGTCGCCTCCTCGGCCCTGCCACTGAGGGAGTTTTACCTCCCTCAGTATATTGAAGTGTTTCGAGCTTATGGACGTAAATATCTGATGGTAAGGGACCAGTTTCTCATCCTGCTGGGATGCCAGCTCCAGAGCTTGGACAGCCCTGAAAAATCGATGCCTGACCCTACCCTGAGTGAGTCCTAATTTTGACGCGACCTCGGACTGACACGTAGTTGTCCACATACCCACCAGGATCTCGACATCGACCAATATTTTCTTAGTGCCCTGGCAAATCGGACAAACCCCGTCGACTGAGAAGCATTTGGGGCAGGTCAGCTCGCACGGAAATACTGAGCGTAAGTCGACTCGCATATCCTCCTCCAGTACCTGAGGTATACGGAGGAGAAATCTCAAACGTTGAATCCCTCGGGCCAGTCTATAACTGACAGCAGCCTGCGTTACCCCGAAAATTGTAGCAATGTCGGCCTGTCGCTTTTTGTGAATTACGTATAGTGTAATTAGATCCGCCTCACGATCTGGGATGCGATCTAGCAGAGGGACGATCCGACTCTCATAATCCCCGTCAGGGATAAGGCTCGCCAGAGATTCGGCTAGATCGATCTCATCTAGCTCCGGATCCTCGTCCTCGGCATCGTACCTAGGGTCGTCATGAGACGAGAATCTCGACAAATCTGACGGGTCTACTGAGATTAAATAACCAGTACTCATTTGGACGTTACCTACTTGCTTCCAAAAAAGATCCGAGCAGAGACTCAGGTGTAATAGCTAAAGCTATCAGCTTCTCTGCTGCTCCATGTGGGTCTACATCTAGAGGCGTAACGTGATAACCAACAGCCTGGAGGGTCATTAGTTCGTAGTTGATTCTGACCTGAGGCTCCGAATTACGCAACCTCTCGTATTGGTTCTTCGTCAATCCAGAGAGGCCGGACTTATATACCCCCGTGACGGAACCAAATGTCTGAACCAGACTTTTCAATATCTTTTTTGGCACTCGCGGGACGCCCGGGATATTATCCGAGGTATCCCCATAAAAGGCCCGTAGCTCCAACACTTTATCCGGGGGTACGCCCCAGGCCTTACGTACTGAGTCAGGATCGTGCAGGACCTCATTCCTGCTCCCCTGAGCTGGGAGCAGGACTTGCGTATTATCGGTTACGAGCTGGAGGAAGTCACGGTCGGTGGAGAAAATGACGTTTGATTGCTCCGCCATACCAGGCTCACGCACCAGAGTCGCGATCACGTCGTCGGCCTCCTCATCGGGATTCCAAGCCTGAGTAACACCCAGGTTAGGCAGGATGTCTTTAAGAAAAAGAATCGGGTCAAAAGCACCAGTCTCCGTTACGACAGCTAGACTCTGTGTACTTCTCTGGCCCTTATAGTCACCGAACTGAGCCTTACGTCTCTTATTCGACCCGTCCCACACCACATGTAGGACTGCATCAGGATACCTCTTCTTTAATGATCCTAAGCTCCTGAGGAATCCTAGGATCATCCCAGTAGGCCGACCTGAGGGATCTAGGAGACTCGACATCCCGGGTGCGTAAAAACAGCGGAAAACCAGGTTGAGCCCATCTACCAGCACATTTTGAACCATGACACTATCTTTCTGTTTGTTCTCTCGAGCCAGGGATCTAGACAGACTGTCTACGTCCTGCCAGAGTGTTTGAATCCTACCTAGGACCCCTCCCACCCTAGCTAAGTCGAGGACTTTCACCTGTATGTGCGCCAGCGTCTCCTCACGCACGGGATGCTTGGGATTATCGACAAATTGATAGAAGATGTGTAATGGAGCGGCCCTAGTGTCCCAATCCACTAATCGAGCTAGCTCACGAGTCCGGAGAGACAGTTCTTGATTTGGTTTGACCAGGACTCGGTCGAAGTAGACCAGCTCATAGAGCCTGTTAGCGGAGCTACCTAAAATGCTGATACGCTGATACTGACTGAATGTCTCCAGCATTCTATTCGGAGATTCAGTCCAAGCAAAAATGGGTTGAACTAACTCGGTCCAATCTTTCAGATTATTCAAACGATTCGAAGCTGACGACAGGGGTTGTCTCTCCACCACCGTGAGGAACGAGCGAGGCAGGGTCAGCAAGGCCTGCTTAGATCGCAGCTTGATAAAAACCTGCACCTGGTCCTGGTAGTCCTCCACCACAGTAGCTGTCATGCTCCTGTAGGGGCCTGTCGTGATACAGACCAGGTCACCTATACCTATGCCTTGGTTTGTCAGCTGTTTTATCTGATCCTGCATACGCAGGATTGCCTGATCCTGGACGGTAGAAAGTCTTCGATAGCGACTCTCCGAGCCCGGCTTGATCAGGACAGTCTGACAGTACTTCGAATTCTCCAGCTTGAAATAGTCAGCTGAAGGGCGTTTATCCAACTTAACGAAGCAATACCCCTCCATCAGATAGTGAATCACGCGGTCCTGACCCACCATCGTGACACAGGCGGGAACGAAAACCTCAGCACCCTTGAGGGTACGCAAGATAGCTCGCTTAACCTGGTCGGGGTCGTCATGCTCACCCCGAGGGGTTAGCTCCACTACGATCCACTCACCCATTAGCTATGCCCCAGGAGTTTAGAGCTTTGAATCAAAAACTTGATTCGAAATTCCTCTGGTGTGAGAAATAACTCTTTAGGGCCGCGCAAAGGCTTTGCGTTCGTCTCAGACCCGCTGCGTGGTGCCTTAGGCGCTATTCCGAATTCATCAATGGAGGTCAGGGCTCGGCTATCGCCTGAACCCTTATTACCCGCGCCAGACTTTGCCTGAGGCAAAGCCTGAGGCAAAGCCTGAGGCAAAGCCTGAGGCAAAGCCTGAGGCAAAGCCTGAGCCGGGACCTGAGGCAAAGCCTGAGCCGGGACCTGAGCCGGGACCTGGATTGCTTGAGTAGTGGTGTGTGCCAGCGGGGCCTGGAGCACGACAGGAGGTTGTGTTACTGCTGAGGCTGGAAGGGTCGGAATGCCTGAGCTACATGCGATAATGTCACTCAGGAGTGAGATTTTAGAGGTTCGGTATGATCTTAAAAAATACTCCGAGAGCTTGATCACGTGATCCCCGTAAATGGCGTGAACCTTTTGGGACAGGACTCGGTCTACGTGTGTGAATTCAGCAAACATCCCGTGCGCCAGTCGGTACGAACTCATGGCCGCTTCAGCCAAGCCTTCCGCTACCTCCTCCGGCCCTACTAGGTCACATGCCGTGTCGGTAAGGGGTACCGACACAGTAGGATCGCCTAAAGCCAGCAGAATCTCATAGTATGTTGAAATGACTGAAAGATTCAAGTGATCTCTAACAGCTTGAATCGAAATAGGCCCCAGTTGGGCAACCATCTCCAATTTATTCAGGATATCTCGGACATGGCCTCCGAAATAATCGATGACAGTCATCACGGCATCGTCCTCGTACTCCACGTTCTCACGGGACAGGACACGCTTCATGCGATCCAAGATATGCTCACGAGTGATTTTCCGGATTGGGTACTCCTCGCACCTAGACCTGATAGGTCCCCGGATCTTATCAGGCTCAGTCGTGCAGAAAATGCCTACTAAACGCTTATCCTCTAAGGGCTTCAGCAGAACATCTTGAGCGTCCCGACTCATTCGATGAGCCTCGTCAAAGATGTAAATTCTTTTAGACGCACCCTCAACCATGAACGAGAGCTTGTCTACGATCTCTCTGGCGGCGTCTACAGTACCTCTAGATGCCGCATCCATCTCAGAGAGCGCGGGGGCAGTTTCGTTTAAGGCGTCCTTACAGTTTTCACACTGATTACATGGCTCGGCTTCAGGTGTCAGATTCTGACACAGCATAGCTCGACCCAGTATGCGAGCCAGGGTGGTCTTACCTTGGCCATGACCCCCACTGAAAATATAGGAGGTATCCAGGGCCGTCCCTTTGGACAGCCTGGCTTTCAAAACCTGAACGGCCCCATCCTGACCCAGCACGTCATCAAAACGCAGGGGTCTGTATCGGACATCCCACATATATCAGACTTCTGAAAGGGGGTCTTCTACCTGTTGGACCTGACTAATCACATTCAAGTTTTCATCCGCATCATCAAATCCGGTCAAGTCTACCTTTTTAGCAATACTGACAAAACCAGCCAAACCATCATGCCAGGCACCATGACGATCCAAAATCGAGGAGAACTCCTGCACATCAGGGTCCCGGATCTTCCAGCGCATTTCTCCTGATTTCTCATCTTCCTCACCAGAACATCGTTCAAGCAAGTGATCTACTAAAGCAGTCCTCTGTGGCGAATCCAACTCATTCCACTTATCTAACGCGACCTCGATCAAAAAGTCGCATTCAATAACCCACTCCATAAATCCCGTGATCTTCTTGGCGCGGCCAGCGACTTCCAACCCGCCTTTAAGGGATGCCTCGCTGACAAAGATATATTTGAAGCGCGCCGTCGCCAGCTCCGCGTGAAAGTTAGGGATCAAACCCCCGGCAATAACTCCAACCGAATCATCCGCATATGTCCATTCTTTAGGCATTTCTAGACCGCTCCTTAATTAACGCCGCTCAAATGCAGCTCTAAGATATACACCGACTCGCTCATCACCCATGACCTCCCAAAGGTCAGAAGGATCTTTTGCTCTTCTGCCATCTAAAAATTTCACCTGAGGAAATTGAGGGATCTTCACTTTTGAAAAATCTCGTCCATGCTTCTTAGCAAAGTCGAACGCGCCTTTCCTTCCTGCGGAGTCCATATCGTACCCAAACCATACCTCACGGACATTTCGCTTAAGGAATCTGAAAAATGTGCTCGATACGTTAGATGTCATGGTCGGAACCGTGAAGGGAAACACACGCTGAATTGGGAAAAGATCGAACGCACCCTCAACTAGACAGATTTTTTGCGTAGCCCACATGGCTGGCATCGCTTGAGCAAAACCAAAGAAGACCGGTTCATCCTTAGCCGTAAGGTAGTCCGTGTAACCCTTAGCCTTTCGGTCAACATGGCGAAACTGCACACCTTTCACCTGTCCTAGACAATTCGTCAAGGGGAATGTGAACACATCGTCAAGTTTATTATCGGATCTAGCCCAGGCCAGAAACTCATCAGGATACGGGATACCCTGAGGTAGCCCTGTCAGGTACCCAACCTGATACCCGGAGATCTGTTCATCGGAACACCCACGAGACCATAAAGCCTCTAACTCACGGTCCCCCGTCAACCCTTCATTCGCTGCTGAAATCAGGTCATCTAGCCACATTCGGGGATACCAGTATGATAGCCTTATTGGCTTGGGTGAAGGTCAGGGCCAAATGATCGTATATCCGGGTGTACATCCCTACTAGGGCAGGGAGAGTGCCTAAAATGGCGTGACCAGCGGGCAGGGCTTCCCTAGCTGATAATACGCGAACACCCTCGACCTCAGCCACACAGCCCTTAGTCAGGGTCAGCATCTCGGCCTCTTCTGGGCTCAGATCCAGGCCTACGATCTCATTCAGGGTGCAGAAAGGTACAATCAGAGTTCGGGGCTCCAGCCCAAACTGGACCATCCTGTTAGATGCCTCTTCGATGGTAGGACACACATTACCCCACTTAAAATTATTTCTGAAGCTAACGATGGTCTGGAACAATTCCAAAAGGATTGCATCCTCCTGCTCCAGGGGGCATTCGGTAAAAGCCTGCCCTATCAAGCCATCCTGGTCCCTACGAGTGAGGACCAGTCTGCCCTTGGTATTAGATGTTATCCAGGGGCCCTGGTCGACCTCACTCGGGAACTTGATCATTACCGGGGGTGTGAAGGTGCCTAACTCATGCCCCATTTTCCGACGATGTCGGTCAGAATGCAGCAATCTCTCTAAGACCGAAACTCTCACGGGTCGCCGGGCAGCAAGCGCGCGGGGTCCACATGAGGTTGGAGAGCTTCTAGTCGGTAGCGGCGTAACGAGTTGACGACCCGGGAAAACCAATTCATTTTAGGCAGGGCATGCTGGTCCAGGACCCAAAGCAAAGCAGCTAGCTCGGGCATATTGGAACTGACCCAAAGAGGTTCTTGGAGATCTTGGTAAAACTGATCAAGAATGACTTGTCTTTCGTGCTGAGGCACGAAGAGGGGGCATCGTTGAGCATCGATAGGGTCCTCGCAGATATTGCCAAGCCAAGTTTCAGCGTCCTCAGATCCATACATACACAGACCAATAGTCTGCCTTGTCCGGGAGACATTATTGTAATCCTGGTTGGGCTCTCCTAAGGAAGTCTTACGGATATCTAGGGCCTGTCTATGGTTGTAGACGCACCTATGAGGAAGCCGTCTCGTGCTCTCCACAAGGCGGGAATCCCGCTCCGTGTCGATCAACTTCTGAACCCTGTCTTCAATCACGTCTCTGTCTTTCACGACATTTTCCTCAGTGATACATGCGATGACCCGTCAGGCTCGCCCTCGGATATACACCGGAATGCCGTGTGGGCATGATCTAGGAAAGCTTGCTTGTGTGTTACTAGCAAGATATCGAAGTTCAGCTTCTCCGCTAAAGCCCGGATAAACTGGCCTGTAAGGTCTATGTAATCATCCGAGACGGCCGCCAGGGATTCGTCCAGGATCAGCAAGGGCCAGAGTTTCAGACGCATCACCGTCATGACTCTCAAGATCAGAGACACCACACTCGAAGGACCTCCGCCAAAGGCCTCTAGGGGACGTCCTCTAAACGATCCAGCCTGCCCTTTTGTACCGCTCCTAAAGAAGAAGTCTACCGCGATCTTATTGTACTTAGGGTCTACGTCAGCCTCTAGACTCAGGTCCTGATCAGGAAATACGGTCTGGAGACCTTCAGTCCCCAACCGCTCTACGATCTTGACCTGCTTCTCAACCAGCTGATCCATCAGGACCCGAAATAATTCGACTACTTTAGCAATCACCTCAATCTCAGAGGCCAAGTGCACCACCTCCTTCTCCTTAAGGATCAGATCCTGAGCAACCTGATCCCTAAGAGTTGATACACGGGTGCGAGTCGTCAGAACCGACTCCAACCTAGACTTTAGGCCATCGAGGTTATGAAGTGCGTAACTAGACATTCGTAGCAGGGCTCCTTAGCGTCCTCAGTTGAGACATAAGACTTACCACTATCTCCGATAAGACTCCGAGCAATTGTCCTAAACAGATGCTTCATCTCACCATTGTTCTCCGCGGACGCGACACGCAACTCCACATTATAATCACGGCAAGAATCAAAGAGGCCAATGAAAGCCTTGATATCCACGTTGGCGTCAAAAGCCTCACCTGAGTTAAGACCTTCACCCAAAGACTGAGGATCGCAAACCACGGAAGCGCTCTCGACGGCTTCTTTGCTTACAGCTGATACAAACCTCAGGTTCGGGTTATCGTAGATTACTCTGATCTTAGCCCGATCTTTCATCTCACTCATAAGATGCCGAAGGGTCTTCAATACATGATCCCTAGGGACGATCAAACGCACCTTATCAAGCTTGGCTGGGTAGTACCTGTACTTAGGGTGGGTCTTAGTTCGGTTAACCCAGCCAAATACAGCTCCGTCACTGGTCTCGGTACCGTCAGGACTTTTGACCTGGTCTACTACAAAGGTCATGGTCGTGCCGATCTTGATCTTAACCTGGCTTTGACACTTACCAAGAAAGGACATCAAGTGGGGCATGTGTTTGATGTGTACAGCAAGCCCCTTACCTTCAAATTCAGGGCTATAAAAGTAGCACGCCCTTTGACCATCCGCGGCATACATCGTTCCGTCACCCTTGGCCCAATCCTTATCGCTAGTGTCGAAAATCTGAACCGTGGTATTAGGCGACTCCTGATCGGACGGGTTAGTTAGGGCATAGCCGGAAGTGGTAGAGAGGCCTTCTTTCAGGAGGATGGTGGGGAACAAGTATTCCCCCGTGGCTTCCTTTAATGCCCGATCCAAAGTGTTGAAAGATGTCGGATCAAGAGTAGACCTGCTCGACTTAGCCCCGCTCTCCGTGAGGTAATTTAGCCAATGTCGTCCTTCGTCTACCCCCGTCGCGATCTCAATCCAACCGTCCAGAAACTTCAGGGCGGCAACACGATCTGCCGGGTAGGCAAACATTTGAGGGGACTTCTTTGACTCATCGTCTATAGCTAAGACCCGCACCTCCGTGCGAACATAGTCATGTGCTCCCTGAGAATGGATGAAGCACCTTCCGTCGTTCACTGTGAAAAGGTACGCGCTGTCCCCTGCCTGATTAACTGGCTTGACAGTAGATGCAAAGCTCAGAGCTTCGTTAAAGTTCGATAGGTCTAACCTGATTTTCATATAGACTCCTTTTACTTTTTCTCGAAGGTAGCGAACGCTACTTCAACTTGGGTCAATCGCTTGTCGAAGTCCTCAATCAAAGTCAAGACTTCAGTTTGCAGTTCGTCCCGCTTGTCCTTCAGTTTTTTTGGATCAAGCCCAGCATCCTCAATCTCTTTTTTCAAGGATGCCAGCTCCTCCTTCTTAGCTTGGAGAAGACCACTCAGGTTAGACTTCTTAGCTGAAGCAGCTCTGAATCGTTTGTCCAGGTCTTCGACTTTTATTTTGATCTGATCTAGAGAAGATGTTGTCATGATTTACGGTCTCTTTTGACTTGGGCTTGAGTTTCAATTTGAGCCTTAACTTTGGCTCCTTGTGGACACCCCGAAGAGTAGGGACAGAATCTACAATTATCTTCGTTGGCCTTCGGTTTGAATACACCTCTAGCCGCAGCTACAGGAGAATTCGGGAGTACCATTTTTTCAAATTTAATGATCTCTTTAACCGTGTCTTGGACCTCCTCAAAAAACCCCTTAAAGTCATCCTGAGAGAAGGTCAGCCAATCCATAGCTTTCTCTGGTTCAGCCTTCCAGTAAAGGAACGCTGTCTTATCCGGAATTAGGGGACCCCCTTTCTCAAGGGCATGCAGCCAGAAAAGCATCCCGTACCACTTGAGCTGTTGGGGATCTACGTACCTGCCCAAGTGCTTAGACCCCTTCCCGTCCACGATCAGGAGGTCAGAAAATGGCTTCAATCTCTGGATAACAAAGTCTGCACGGCCGCCATACTTGTTACCCTCAAACTCATAATCGAGTTTCAACTCAGCGTCCGTGCGAGGTCCTACTAAACGATGGTACTTGATAATCCTCAAGCCTCGGATAACACCGGCATTCACGTCTTCAGTCAACTCAGCCCTGTCCGTATACATGCCCGCAGGATTCTGACCGGGTCCCGTGCCCTTCCACATCAAGACACCAGCCTTCTTGTGACCCTTATCGGACGTCTCCTCACGGATCACAGATGACACGATTTCATCCACCAGGTCTAACAAGAACTTCTGAGGATCCAGCTGCTTCCAAGCCTGCGTAGCGTAGAATGTCTCAAAGATCTTCCCGACTATGGTCCCGTAAATGGAACCCAGACGGTCATTAGGTTCGCTTAAGACTGTGTTGTTGATGTAGCTGTTCCAATATGCGAAATTGCATTTTTGGTACTGTTTGAAACCCGAATAGGATAAGAACATTTTAACCTCTTGCTCGCTCCAAGTACGCCAAGGCTCGGGACCGAACCTCTGGAGCAAAGTTCATTGAAGCTACACCGGCCTCTATGTCCTGGTCAGGATCAATTTGAAGGTCAGATTCTAGCTGGCTTACGAATTGTTCGATGATCGAACTCTCCTTCTCCTGACGCTCCTTGCGTTCAAAATCGTAAACTTCCTCAGCCGGGGCTACCTTCAAAGGTAAGACCCGCACAGAAATACCGTCTTCCTTGGTGATCTGGATCAACGAAACCTTGGGAATCCGTTCGGTATTCTCTTTGGTCAAAGACCCGCGGGACACGGCACCCTGATTGACAAAGAAGCGGTCTTCGATCTGCACTACTCCCTGATCTCGGTGCCAATGTCCGAAAGCGAACAGGTCCGGTCCCTGGTCATAAACAAGATGCTGGTATCTAAAGACGGCTTCACCAAAAAATTCCTCTACGTGGGCGGGGGGGTTCTCCGATGCTAAGGCGTGCACGATAGCTATCAAGAAGTCGTCACCGGGTTTTTTTCGGATTGCTTGGATCTGATCTAAGTCTCGGGAAAGGCTGTAAGGGACTCCCACGACCCTCACCCTAAGACCGTCCGATTCGAAAACCTCTTCCTGAAGGTGTTTAAATATCCCTGACACATAGAGCACGCCGAGCGGTTGCGTGTCCACAGTAGCCAAGTTATTCCCAGTCAGGTCATGATTACCCTCGATAGAGTAGACAGGGCAAGGATACTCCTTATGTACAAGCCCCGTAGCAATGATGAGTCCGTGTGAATTGCGTGAAGGTGTTTTTACATGAAAGTAGTCACCTCCGTCCAGGACTGCCGTAACCTGATGCTCACGAGCCAGGTCTCCGATCTGACGCAGGCTCTCAAAGATTTCAGCATTATAGTCCCCTTTCCAAGAAACGGGGCTCTTATCCGACACATGCACATCGGTGCGGAATATGAAAGATATCATCGGGTCTCCAAGTGAAGCTTATGGTTCTTGCTCAAGGGCTGACTGCAAGTAGGGCAAGAGCCTAGGGCCTCTAATTGAGTTAGTGCCTCAGTTTCATCCGCTTCCACTACCTTAACAGCCGCGGAAAGGTCGCGGATTGATCCAGCTACCGAAACCAAACTGTCTAGTAAACGCTGACATGAGCTTAACTCTGAAACCTTTTTGCCCAGCAAATCCATATCAGGTAAGTCTCCTACTTCTGGAGACTTGCTGAGAGCTGTTTCGATAGCCTCTAGAGAGTGACTATACTTGGCAGTAGTCAGGAGCTTTGAGTAAACAAGGCTTAAGTCTGACCATTCAGGTAAGGAAGTGTCATCAACCGAGGACAATGACTTGTGGGCTTGTTCTACAGAATCTAAGCTCTTGAGAAAGCTCTCGACTTGAACCAGAAGGTCTGAGCAAGGACGGACAGGGTTCTCGTCCGGAACCTCTACCTTGGTTACTTCCATCAGGGCTCGAATAACCGGAACCTTCTCACTCAAAGAATCCCAGAATCGTGAAGCTTTGACTAACTGATCCCGAGCAGAGCAGAGCAGGTCATTGTCGGGGAGGGCTGGCTTCAGTGTGGTGTCGAGACTAACTAGAGTCAGGGCTAAGCTGCCTAATCGATCTAAAAATCCTCCTACCTGATCCTGCTTTTTCTTCTTGGTTTCCAATGACTTCAGGGTCCCTACCAACGCGTCAACCGGGACATCGTCTAAACCATCATACTGAGTCAGGGAAGCCTTCAAAGACTTGACGTCCCCTTCACGAACCTTCGCCTTGGCTGTAGCGTCGCGTCTGTCTTTATTGGCCTCCCCCATCGCCTTATTGATAGCATCCAACCTGGCCACGTCACTCAGGACGTCCGCTACCGCGACACCTGATTGATTGAGAAGAAATATAGGCTCGAATTGATCCGGTATCTGGATCAATTCATTGCCTGACCCTACCTTGACAAGCTGAAAAGCAGGTTTGAGAAAGTCCGGAGTGCCTCGTTTCAGGCCGTCATAGACCTCAGGCTTAGATCCATCACGAACCACGGTATAGCGATTAACGCTATCCCCCTTCTCCCAGGTGACCTCCACCTGGGATGTCAGGATTCGGACTTTGCTGAAACACTTGCACTCCTTCGTACCCTTAACCTTCCGCTCACACTTAGGCCCGTGCCTGACGAAGTCCGTCCCTACTTCCCCCGTCAAGGCATACTGGGCCGCTCGGACAATAGCACTCTTGCCTATATTGGACTTGCCAACAATGGCCGCAAATCCACTCACCGTCATTGAGGCATGACGGATAGACTGGAAGTCTTGAACTTCCAGTTCGATCATCCTTCAGCGCCACTTTCTTGATCACTTGCGTCCGCCTGCGTAAAGTCTTCTGCTTCGATCTCCGATTCCATAGCGGTACCCACGGTATCTTCAGATGCATCCTCGTCAGATGCATCCTCGTCCCCAAACATAGTACCCATCATGTCTTCGATTTCATTCTCAGACTGATCCGGCTCACCTTTATCCGCACGAATAGCTGCAAGAGTCTTCTGCTTGATCTCCTCAAACAAGGAAGGATTTTTGACTAAGATATCCCGGAACTTGTCTTTACTGGGAGCCTGGTATGTGCCGTAGGCGTTGATAGCGCCGTTCCTGCGAACCACCTTAGTCGCGACCGCAGCTTCCAGAAGGCTGTAGTAATCATCAATGCCTTGCCCGTACCTGATAAATATGTCGGTAGTGTGGCCCGAGGTGCCGTCAACCTTGGACTTCACGATCTTGGCTTGAGTGTGGTTACCGTACTGATAGCTCTGTTCCTTGCCTGTAACAGGGTTTTTACGCTTCAAGAACTCTCCTCGGATCTTGGTAAACTTGATCCTGAGGAAACAATAGAACTTGAGTGCCTTACCACCGGCCGTGCTCTCATTATCCCCGCGAGCGGGCCCATTTGTGTTGATCACGGCACGAGTCTGATTGATCAGGACCACCGCCGTCCCTTTGGGGTTTGACGAAATCTTAGGATTGTCTAACCACGAAATGACCTTCTTCAAATTACTGCTCAGGTTGCTTGCTTGAGCCCCAACCTTTGCCGCTTTATCTAGGTCCTTATCTAGCTCATCCCTAGGAGTCATCGCGGCAACAGAGTCAATTACGATAATGTCCACGCCCGCCTTCAAACCAACCAGAAACATCTTCCAACCGTCTTCCATCGTGTCCGGTTGAAATAACAGGAGCTTGTCAGGGCTGAACGAGACCCCAATCGAACGAGCATACTTTTGGGTCAAGCTGTGCTCAAAATCCAGATACATGGCAGAGCCTCCAGGAAGCTGCTGGACCGCGGCTACCGCCTCCAAGGCTGCTGTGGTCTTGCCTGACGCTTCAGCCCCGTAGACCTCAGTCAGATGGCGTCTAGGATACCCCGGACACAGAGGTGCCTTACCGTCTTCAGCGAGCACCCCCCCAATCAGATAATCCAGAAGGAAGCTGCCTGAACTAACGTGAGGCATAGACGTCTTGGTGACCTCCACGTCCTTTTTTCCCGTGTGCTTGAAGATAGACGCTCGGGCGGCCTGGAGCCTCTTGCTAGTCTCTATATCGGCGGCACTGACTGAAGCCTTTTTAGCCTCAGGCTTCGCTACCTTAGCTGCCTCAGGCTTCGCTAGCTTAGCTGCCTCAGGCTTCGTGTCTTGCACAACTTCCACTTTTTTAACGGGCATCACTACTTCCTTTTCGGTTTCTTGGCCGGGGGAGCTACCCCCGCTTTCTGCGTCAGAACTTTGGAACCTTTTTGACATAGCCATATCCTGTACTCCTCTTCATCAACCTGGAGCGGTCTCTGGGAAAACTTGAAAAATCTGTCGTTCTCTCGGAAAATCAAACCATCTCGAACTGTCTGTCCTGCTCTATGCCCTTTGGAGAAAGTGTGGGTCCGGCTGAAGGATCTCAGCTCAGCTGGTGTTAACTCGTCTTGGGTTAATACACCGGAATCCAACTCCCAAAATCGAGCCGCCGAACGACCTATAATGTAGGCATCCGCAATATTATGGTTGAGCTTCACCCCTACTTCTGCTTTGGCCGCCGCTACCATGTCAGGCTTATCCATGGCACCCCTACGGATCTTAGGGTCCATCTTGGCCAGCATCTTCAGTGTAGACGGGTCGAAGTAGACTACGTTCTTCCGAGAGACGTAGATAGCCTCATTGACGTAGACAAATAGGGCATACAGCCCTTCACTAAAAAGCTCTCCGTAGGGAGGAGATTCGACCCCCACAGCTTCGACCGGATAGTGATCCAATAAAGCTGCCAGGGTAGATCGGAGAGCTATATAGCGAGTAACATATACTTCTGAAGATCGAGTCGAAATGACCCCCGAAGCAAGGATCCTTTTAACACCGAGAGCTGCTGAGTCGTGGACACACCAACCGAATCCAGTGAGAGAAGGATCGATGCCTAGGGTAATCATCTAGGTGTTCAGATCACATGCTGTCGATAATGTTTGTGATATCCTCATCAGACCCGACACCCTGATCGGAGCTTGAGTCCCCACTGCTAATACCAAGCTTGATCCGGAGGTCCGAGGTCGACATCTCTCGGAACGGAACCAGTTTAGAATAGAGAGGTAGCGCTTTAGCCAGCACGTTAGCAAAACCAGCCTTGCGATCTTTCTGCCAAATCGAAGGACCACAGCCATCAACATCGAAGTGCTGGAACTCACGGTTACCGCAGGTCAACATCAAGTCTTGACTTGCAATAGACAGCTTGTTGTCCCGAAGCGACGCGGACCTCTTATGCAATGTCTCGTATACCTTAGCGCCAAAGCGCCAAGGTATTAGATCAAATTGACCTTCCTGACCCTTGAGCATCTCGCCGTCACGAGAACAACGATACATGAGCAGGAGCGTCGTGAAGTAGACTTTAACATCACCCAGCTGATTCCAAATAGCGTCAGCCTCTGGACCATCTTTACCAAGTCTAGAAAGGGCGTATCCTACGCCCTCCTTATAGTACGCTTCAAGCCTTTTGAACCGGACATTGGTAATGTCTAGCTTCTCGTGTTCAGCCAAGGCATCAACCGGCTTGGACAACTCTTCCGCCCGCTTTGCCAGCACTTCCTTGATCTTAGCCCGGACAGCATCCTTATCCAGTGCTTTACCATCCTTCCGGGCCTTGGCTTGCATGGCCTTAATAATGGACGTGTCTAGAGAGTTGAAGTAAACGATAGAAGCGCGATAGTTGAAACCCTTCTCGCCCTTGAACCAATCGAGGTTGCCGGACTTTGCATACTTCTTTTCCTCAGGAGCAAGACCTACGTCGCTATCATCGTAGTCATCCATTGAATCTAATACATCAGACATAATATAGGGCTTTCTTTGTTTAGGTGCTCGAGCACTTGGTTTAGGGAACGTCAACACCACTGGTCTCGTATCGAGAAATAGGAGGTTTCAACGCTTCGACCAAGATCTACACCAAGCAGATCCGATCAAAGCTGATCAAAAAGATCAAAAAGATCGTCCTGGTCACAAAGGGCTGGAGACTCAGGATCGGCCGGCTTGGCTGCAACACCGTCGAGAAACCTGGCTATGTCCGGGTCATCTTCAGAAGATTGGGGCGGTACCTCAGATGGTGCCACTACCTGTACCTCATTTAGGCCGAATGGGTCATCATCATCGGGTTCCTGAGCATCCGCCACAACCATAGTCGGCTCAGACAGGATTTCAGCCAAGAGGCTATTCGTTCCCTCCTCCTCATCCAGCGTGTCGGCATCTTCCGTAACGCCAATTTGAGGCCGGGTCCTTTTCTTGTTACGGGAGACATCACTCTCGTCCCCATAAAAACTGCCTGAATGCACCTCGGAATCAACCAAGCTCTTCTGCATCCGGATAGCCGACATCGTATTGTCCAGCTCCTTATGTCGATGCTTGACTACCTTCTCGACAAAGCTAAGCTCTCGCAACAGTTTCTTCTGCTTCTGAATCTCAGCCTTTTCGTCCTTCAAAAGGATATTGATCTTGGCCCGTCGGTCTTCAATGCTGGGCAAAGAAGACACGTTGTGATCTTCAGCTAGTAGGCAATCCGAGCTAACCTCGAAAGCCGCTTCAAGAGCCGTCAGGTTGCGCTCTAGCGCATGCTGTTCACGCAGCACCTTCTGAAGAATCAGGCTTGTCTTATTAAGATACCCGCGAGTCTTAGATATCAGGTCCTGGAGATACTGAGGACCCTTGCTGAAAGGGTCAGGGGCTAGCTCTATTATCAAACTCTCTAACTCGCCGTATATCGCATCAACCTGAGACTGGTCCATGCTCCGGATCTACACCAAGCAAACTGCTGGCCGTCAGAGCCTTAGAGAAAATGGTGTTCCGCCTGACCACCTTATTGTTCTCTACGGCCCGCTGGACTGCCAGATCTTCCCCAATGAGCCACACTCGCTTCCTTGCCCTCGTAATGGCAGTATAGAGAAGGTTGCGTTGCAGTAGTTGGCCTTGTGATCGTGTGATAGGCATAATGATCGTATCAAATTCGCTGCCCTGACTCTTGTGAGCCGTGATGGCATAAGCCAGCCGGAGCTTTGACATAGCTGTGTCTACGTCAAACGGGACATCCCTATCCAGGGACCCTCCCGTGCCGTGAATTTTTACGAGCAGGTTGCTCTTACCTATCTCAGAGAGCTTCCCTACGTCACCATTGTATACTTCTAGTTTATAATCGTTCTGGACTATCATCAGACGATCACCCTTGCGGAACTTGATTTTGCCTCGACTCCACTCCATAGGGCCTTCAGGATTCAAAGCATCCCTCAAGAGTTCATTCAGGGCTATGACCCCTACCACTCCGTCATGCCTAGGAGACAAGACCTGAAAATTCACCCCCTGACTCTTTAGCTTGACCGCCATCTTAACGATCAACTCAGCAATCTTATGCTCGTCAGAACAACGGATAAATCGGAATTCTGACTTAGGATCTTTATCATCAAGATCTGGCAATTGGCCCGAATAGATCCTGTGGGAATTTGTGATGATCTCCCCCTTAGCCGCTTGACGGAATATCTTGGTAAGACGGACATGAGGGATCTTGTCGCAATCAAGTAGCTCCCTGAGAACATTCCCAGGACCTACTGAGGGCAGCTGTGCATCATCCCCCACAAAGACTAGCCTGGTCTCAGGACGCAGGGCAGACAGGAGCCTATACAGGAGTTCCTGATCCAACATGCTTGCTTCATCCAAAATTATGGCATCCACCACGAACCTGTTATTAGCGTTACGAACCCAAGACTCCCCGTCATAACGCAAGAGACGATGTACCGTGCTAGCTGGCTGACCCGTCACGGTACTCAGTCTCTTAGCCGCAATACCCGTAGGAGCCATCAGGGCAAAGCTCAACTTAGCCTCTTCAAACAGTCGAACGCTAGCACGAAGGACCGTTGTCTTACCCGTTCCGGGAAGGCCCGCTATAACCAGGACCCTATGTTGCCCCAACATCTCAACGGTTTTCCGCTGATCATCAGAAAACTTAATGTGCTGAGCTTTCTCGTACTCTTCCAAAAAAGATTGGAGGTCGACTTTAAGATCTGACTTCATCGAGACTGCCGTAATGAGAGCCGCACTATCCCGTTCGTACCGATAGAGGCTGGGTAAGTACAGGCCCGCGTTAGGATCCAACACAACAGACTTCTGCTCTAACAAGACTTCAGTTGCGTCGCTATAGCTTTTGAAAGGATCGGGGCCAAGAGCCAGGGGGGTCATGTGCTCCCGATGCATCAAGTCCCCTATCTGCATACTCATGTCGCCCAAACCCAGGTAAAGGTGCCCTTGCTTAGAAGCTTCATACAGGGCCCACAAGAGGGCTCCCTGAATCCTTCTGGGATCTTTTGACACCACCCCAAGCTTAAGGGCCAGGGTGTCTACTTTAGAAAAAGAGATCCTCCCGACCTCCATAAGGCGGTAGGGGTTTTCCAAAATAATTGACTTAGCCTCCATACCGAATCTGGCTAAGGACATTTGAATCTCTGTAGCGGTCAAACCCCCAGAGCCGAGCAAGGTAGACATATCTCGCTGGGCCAACATGCGACCCCAACCCAACACTACCCTATCTAAGGATTCCTGAGAAACATCTGGAAATGTCTCTTTCTGTACTTCAGCCGGGTGGTCAGTTAACCACCCGTACGTCTCCATATCATAACGCTTTACGATCTCCCCCACCACCCTGCCGTCAGAGCCCCCTGGAACACAGTACTGAATGAACCGGGATACTTGCAAAGTAGTTGATGCCCAAGGTTCCCATGTGGTCAACATGAACTCTCGACCGTACTTAGAGTGGGTTTTCCACTCCCCTATTAGCTTTAGGGGAGTGCCTACCATCGCTTGAACAAGGCCGTGCAGACTACCCTTAACTTTGACCGGTGCTTGTCTGTCCAAGACGGCAAAACTAAGGATGTAGTAGTCCGAAGAATTGTAGATGATCGAAGCAATATCCCCCACCAGACAGTCGGCCATGCAGCACTTATCCGCCCTTTTGAGGGATCTCGGGGTAGTTTTCCCAACCCGCATCAGCCATCTGTTGCTCTTTACGCCGATAACTCATGATGTCAGCCTCACCCGAGATCTCAGCCCTATGCTGAATCCAACCCTTGAAGTTAAGGCAAGATGAACTAAGTTTAGCCTCCACAAGAGTCATAGAACGAGCCACATGTTCCATAGGACTCATGTGACCGGAATCTAAAAGACTGTTGTAGAGATTTAGGTCAGCAAGAACATCTCGCTTACCGTCGTGAGTCAAGTAGCTAACTCGGGCACACCGGGCCACACATAGCTTGATTAACATCTCAAGACCATGCTCTTCCAATTCGCCCGGTTGAGCATAAGGCAGATGCCAAGCGTTTAGGCTCGGCCAAGAATTGAGATAGGTCTTTTGCATCTCATTAGCGATATACTGGATCTCTGGCTGAGCCTTAGGGCTGTTCCGGAGATTAAAAAAGTTAGACCAATCCGTCGCTGTCACGATAACGGTATGCCACATAAAGGTCTCTAAAAACCTGTTAGTGATCTGCTTGTGAACGCCTTTATTCCGAAAAATCTCAGTATGGTGAACCGCGGAGTCTCTAGCTTTAAGCCAATCCACAACCAGTTCCTTCTGAACCTCTTCGCTCAACTCCTCGTCGGCCTGCATACCCTTTTGATTTTTACCCCAATAGATTGGGATGAAGGGATCTTCCAGCACTCGTGCAATCTGCTTATCTACAGGAATAGCTCGGGAAGAAGCGGAGTTTCGACTAAACATTCGATGCGTATTGAACTCTGCCAAGACCATCCTGGGGAAGGTGATCTCGAACGTAGTTAACCGGACATCTGTAGGAGCAATAGAGTCTGCAATTATTTTACAAGAATATGCCATCGTACGCCTTAACTACGTTTTTTCCGGGAGGGCTTCCGCTCCTCAGCTATGTTTTTAGATACCCTGCTAATTTCTCGATTGACGAACCAAGCAGCCTTTTTCAAGTCATCCAAGGTAGACTCACCGGGCTTCAACCCACCACGCCACAAGTACTTGATCGCAGCGCCGGCATTGAAACAGAGGTGTTCGATGATATCAATACACTCAACTCCGAAACGTGCCGTGATAGGATGGCTACGATAATGTTCAGGGTGGACCTTGTCGTAGGACTTCTTAGCCGTCTTTTTCTTGACCGTCTTTTTCATCTACATTTCTCCAGTGCTTCGTGCTCGCAAGGGTCATTGTCATAACATTCTTGTTTGATAACCGGCTTGCGACAATCAGTGCAAATACCTTCACTAATCTGAGCACGCTCTACATAGGACCTTGTGCCCTCGTGCTTCATGAAGCCGCATCCGCCACTGCAATGACTCCCCACTAACTTGAAGGAACGTCTGGCCTGCTTAAGCGACTTCTCAAGTGAATCTGACACTCACTCTCCGTACTTAAGCAAAAAGTCAGGATTTATCACCTTGAAGGTAAGGCGTCCTATCTCCGGATCCTGTGTCGGTTTAACAGGCCGAACCACGATACCCTCACGAGGCACATTAGGATTGAGTACACTAGGCCCACGACTCATCTCAACCAAGTCGTTCAGGCCTTGCGTTAAACAGAACTCATCAAAAAAGGGTACCATGCTGATCCCAAGCAAGTTACACCGTCTGAAAAATTCAGATGTCGGAACCAATGCCGAAATATTGTTCACGATCTCCAAGACATTGAAAGCCAGGATCGTATGTTCTTTGAGATTATACCGGTTCCCTTGGATACCAGGACCCAGAACCTCTCCCTGAACAGCCCACCCGGTCCCTGACTCACGGGACATCTCCAACAACTTGTCTGGTAACGCCATCTCCCTTGCCAGACGGACAATCGTGTTTGACGTGTCAGACGGGTCAAACCTCAGGGTTCGGCCGCAGATGCCTGTCTCCCCCTCATAGGCGAAAATGGTGCAGCTTGACCCATCCACCTTTTCAGTAGAGCGGAAAGACACCCCCTGATAACGGGCCACCACATGAGCCAGGGTCTGGACGCGAGTCTCGTCAGTCTTTTGAATAAAGTGCGGGACGTGACCTATAGCCTTGCCATTCAAGCACGCAGGCAAAGGAGGATCGTGTTTGATAATCCCGAGTACCTCCGTTACGTCCTGCCCTACAGTGAGCGAAAGGCTGGACGGCAGGATGCTCAGAGGAAAACATATGCCTTGAGATACCTGACCTCTAAGACGCACGGTTCGAATCCGATATCCAGCCCGCTGGAGGACAGTCCCGTCCAGACCCACGAAGGCTGGACGGAAATATCCCTTCCGTAAAAACTCGAATTCCTGTTGCTCGGGAAGCAAGGAGTCTACCTCACAGTAAACTACCCTATCACCTACCTGATAATGGTCCTTAGGCACGACGAGATACCAGCCCAGAACCTGAGCCCTCTCGATCATATCGGCCCCCAGTATCGGGGCCAACTCAGAGATAACTTGAATACTAGCTAGTTTTCTCATTTAGGACTTCCAGCTCCTACCATCTCAACGAAAGTATCTTCCGAGATACAGGCCGTGCCGTTCTTTCGAGCTGCCACGGCCTTGGACGTAGTGGATTCTGGATCAGACATAACCAGGTAAGTCAGGCCTTTTCCGACTGAGCTTTTTATGGCACCGCCTGCATTTACAACCATGGACTCCAGCTGGGCTCGCTTTAAAACAGACTTGCCAGTAAAACACACCGATTCGCCAGTCAGGACTCCCCGATTCCTGGTCTTAATTTTCACCCCGTTGGCAAGCATGCTGGAGATAAGATCTTGCCTGCTCCTAAGACCATCATGGATAGCCTGGGCCCTTTTGGGGCCCAGGCCCGCGATTGCCTGCAAGGTGCTAATAGATGCCCCTTGGATCTTTTCGAGAGTGTCCAGACCCTCATCGATCACAAGCTTGATTATGGAAGTAGCACAGAGCGGGATACTTAAGCCCCCCAGGAAATTCTCCAGCGATACCGGATTGGCTGCCCAGAGGGTCTGTAGTACGTTCTGAGCGCTCCTCTGACCCATACGGTCCAAACGCTCCAAGTCCTGCTGCGTGAGGCTGTAGAGGCTCGCTACGTCATGTACGAGGCCTTGGCTGACCAGACGCTGGATCAGAGCATCACCCCAATCCAGAATCCTAAGCTCCCCGATCCACTGCTTAACTCGACCCGTAGTTTGAGCAGGACATTCTGCCAGGTTAGGACACACCAGATACTCCCCATCCTTAGCCGTCGCGGCCCCACAAGCTGGACACGCCTTAGGCGCTTGAGCTACCGTGCCGGTCGATCTCGTGACCTCAGAGACCCGGGGGATCACGTCGTTGGCCCTGATGACCAAGACCTGGGCGCCTATATCCAGCCCCAGTGTGTATATATAGGCCTGGTTATATAAACTAGCCCTCGATACCTCGGCTCCTACCAGATTAACAGGATCAAAAATAGCTACAGGGGTAATCCTGCCCGTATTACCCACCTGCCAAACCAGATCTCGAATAACCGTCTCCCGACCAGGAGGTGTAAACTTGGCCGCGATGGCCCCGTTAGGACGACCATGCACATCCCCTAAAGCCATCTGGCTCGACAGATTATTCCCCCTGATGACCAGACCATCGATCTCGTAAGGCAGAGCATCCCTAATACTCCGCTCATACTCGTCGTACAGGCCTATGACGTGCTGGATAGGCAGGACCTGCCACTGAGGCACTCTGAAGCCTAGCTCAGCGAGAATTTGGAACTGCTCTTCTTCGGTCGTGATAATTAGCTCTGACTCGACGATCTGATAGACCAGGATCGACAGGTGCTCTGACCCCTTACCATCCAGACGCTTAGCCGTCCCCGCCGCGGCATTTCTAGGGTTCGCCTTATCCGCGAAATACTGCTTGTGATCTTCTTTAAATAATACAATTTCTCCGCGGACCAGGAGCTGCCCTGATGTCGCGACCCTGGTAGGCACTCGCATACGACGCACGTTCGCCGTGATATCCTCGCCAGTCGTGCCATCCCCGCGGGTCAGGGCCTGAGTCAGGAGTCCATCTTCGTACTGGAGACTGATCGATATCCCATCCAGCTTCTCCGTGACGAGCCAGCAATCAGGGGCCAGACCTAGATCTCGGGTCCAGCTTAATAGCTGGTCAGAATTCTGCACCTTATTTAGCGAGCCCATCTGGACCTGATGTTTGACCTTGGCCCACTCCGACTGGGCCACAGCCCCTACCTGCTTCAGTAACGTGTTGTCTGGATCTAGCTCCGACAGCTCGTCCCGCCAGGCATCCCAGACGTGATCTGGCACTTGTGCCTGGTCATTATAGTAATCGTGGCTCGCCTGAGCAATCAGGCTCTCAAGTTCAGCTATTTTGAGTTTAGACATGCGAAAGGTAGACGGATCAGGCAGGCTCGAAGTTAAGTGTCCTGCCCTGTACACCGGAAGTTCGGACATTGACCCAGCTTTCTGGGGACCCGGACCCCACGCTTAGCCGCCGAACGGTACATCTGGCATATCGCCCAGCTCCTGATTCCCAGCCTCTACCATTTCGGTAATCCGAGACAAGTCATCGAAGGACGCGAGGGTGACCCGGACGTCCTTACTCAGATAACGGGCCAGCAGGACCTGGAGATCCTGAGGTAGGGGCCGGCCTTCCTGATCCTGACCCATTATAAAAAAGCGGCCGGATTGAGGATCCTGCTCGACCCTCCCTTCGATTAAATGCCCTAGATCAAGACTTGCCATAGTTAACTACCTTAGTCGCTTAACGCACAGGACATACACCGCCAGCACATTCCTCGACCTCCATATCGCCCCCATGCACAAGCGGGTGATCATGATTGACCTGGCTATACATGGACCGGTACCTAGCAGGATCAATTTCCTCATAGGGAGCCTGTGCGTATCCGTGAGTCCTGGGGAGGCATGACGTGCTCTTGAGGCGAGGGACATACTCCCTCAGACACTCGACCAGTTCTCCACGTTCCGTCTCGGGATCGAAATTCAACGTCGCGGACACGGCGTTATCAGCCCACCACTCCTGCACATCGACCTGACGCTTAAATTGATCCCTGACCGACTCGGTCTTAGACGTGACCCTGGTGTGGCTTGCCTTAGTCGGGAAGGAAAATACCCAAGTGTGCCCGGACTTATCATACACGTCCTCCTCGTAGGGAACATTGGCTTCCATCATGGCACCGGCCATTGGGTCATTTTTGGCAATGCGAGTCCTACGGATGTAATACTCCGAGTGAGGAGCATGAATCCCTGGAGAGCTATCATTCAGCAAACTGATAGTACCGCTGGGCTTTACTGTCGTGACCGTTATAGGGCGGCTCACCCCCAGCTCATCCGCATAGGAGTCAGCTTCTTTGCGACACATGCCAAACCAAGACGCTAGAGATGCTGGGGACCACTCAAAGTCGCATAGCCCTCCCAGACCTACGCCTATGCGCATATTTTTCTGCCCGACATCATTACTCCTAATATCCAGAAGAGGAGTCAGTCTCTGGCGAATAGCATAGCGAGTTACGAGACGGAAAACTGTGGAAGGATCTGTCACGGATTCAAACTTAGCTGGGAAAACCTCAGCTAGGTTACAGGCTTCTCGATCATAAAGGGCTTGTTCACCACAGGGGTTAACTCCCTTGGCTCCTGGATCAGTCTTCCACACGAGTGGGAGATTCAAGATCCCTGGCTCGCCGAAGTTGATGTTATCTTCGACAAGGCCCTCCCAATCAAACCCTTCGATCTCACTCCAGCTCCTGAAAACAATCGAATTGTTCGACGTGTGGCGATGAGATACCACTGCCTCAAAATCTTTCTTAGCGTCTCGGAATGCTTGATCTGTAGCTGAACCTAAAACGATTAAAGCGGACCGTCGGACATTCCCCGACTTAATACATAACCCAATGTGGTTCGTGATATCCAGGCACTCTACACTTGTGAGCTTACGCCCCTGGGCCCCTCGAACAATGTTCCAAGCCGCTCTAAGCAGGTTGGATAGCGGCCCTGGCCCACAAGCCACACCGCCAAAGGTTTTGATCAAGGACCCGCGGGGCCTGACTTCCGAAACCTCGATTACAATATCCTGACCCTCATAAGCAGCGGTCAAGACTTTACGAAGTGCCAGGACCCAACCATCACGAGAGTCAGCCACTCGATACTTAGGAGTCGAGCCATTAACGTATGAGGGCCCTTCGGGCTTAACTTCCGAAATGTCTGGATGATCTTGCCGACAGTGAATTGCAAATTTTGCTCCCGACATGGGAACGTGAGGGAGTTCCTGAATATCACTCAAACCAACCCCGACACCGCCACCAAGCATCAAGCGGTCAGCCGTCCAGCACCAATCATCGATACTGTAGAGCGTCGTATACCAGCAGTTGAACCGTGCATCCGCGGGAATACCTTCCACACCGCCGGTCCAAAGACCGCGACCAGGAGGGAATGCTTGACCAGTCCAGAAAAGATGAAACAAAAGCTCCGTCTCAGCCGTGCTGACCCCGTGAGCTAAATTGATATTGCCTTCCACCACCCTTTGAATCGTGTCAGTCCAGGTCTCGACCCCGCCTCGACAGTACTTAGTCAGGTACGTAGAGCGTGCTAGTAGCGACGTGAAGGGGTCTCCCTTACGACGATAGGGAGATAGGAAATTCTCGCTGAGACGACGAGATGATGTTTTGGGGGTGGTGTCGACAATATCCATGAGACTAAATCCTCAGGCTGCAATAGCGAGAACAGCCAGCTCTACGAGGGTCCGTTTAGACCTGGCCGCTCCCTTAATTTGGAAGTCCAATTTACATAGGTTATTCATATGCCCTAGAAGGGCTTTTGCCGTGTGCTTCTGAGCTGTGGGTACGATATTGATCTTGCAAACGTACTCATGGATCCCAAGTCTGATTGCTACATCTGCCACTGAGCCATCTTGATCTAATATCTGGCGTGCAATAAGAAGCTTCTCCACCTGATGCAGACCCGACACAACGATGGGTATGCAGACAGGATCGCCGGATAGTTTGAATAACTTAGACAAGCGGTTCTGAGCTAACTTTTTATTCTTACCAAAAGCAGCTTCCATCACCTGGTGAGGCTCGATTTCTACCGATGACACCATCACCTTAACGACGTGTTCCTTCCTCACTAGACGGTCAGGACCTACGAGATAAGAGACCTTGGTCAGCTCGTTAACAACGGACCTTAGATTGTTTCCGAGGAGTCTGTAAATAAGGTCAGCTACCCCGAGGTCCAGCTTCAGTTTGAGCCCTTCGGCCTCATCATCAATACCGTCCAGGATCTTTTTAGATTCCCAAGGACGAGGCTTCATGAAAGCAACGGAAGTACCTTTTTTTGCCAAGCTGGACCAGCAGGCCGGCATCTTGGCATCACGAACGATAGCCAGAAAAAGATTGGATAAGTTAGCAGGATTACGCTTATCGACGTACTCGGACCATACTTTACCACACTTAAGTTCTTGAGCGTTGTCTAGGAAAATGACCCGACCCTGACCTTCGTCGAATATAGGCTCCGTCTCGCAAAGGTTAACCAGGTCTACCTCAGACATATCCGCCCCATCCCGAAGGGTAATGTGGCGCTTTTTCCAAGCAGTCTTTCGGTAAGCAATATACCGATCTTGGGAGAAATCGTCATCCCCCGATATAACAATAAATGGGCTCGATAGCTTTGCCATTCGCTACAACCCCTTACTCCGAAAACGCTGTACCGAGGGCTGCTTTTACGTGAAAAACTAACTGGATCTTCGAAATAGATGCCGTGTGTTGAACCCGGTTGATCGCCTGCAATAAGACTCGAATACGAGCGGGCCCAAGACGCCTCCCCAACAGACCTAAGTCTTCCTTTAGGTCCAAGTTGGCAATGCCGGAAGGGTTGTAGGGGAGCAAGATCATGTCGTAGAGAATATGTTCCAGAAAGTGCAGAGCTAGTCTGATGTCGGATTCAAAAGTATCTTTTGTGTCAGACTCTTTTTTAAGGTCATCCACGGAAGAGAAAAGGAGAGACAGGTCTCGCTCGATCCCTACTCGGATCAAATTAAAAGCCTTGTTTCTAAGATTAAGCTGATTAGCCCCGAAAAACCGAAGTGCTCTCCCAAGAGAACGGTTGGAGAGTCGTGCATAGACCAAAGCGATAAGAGGATCCGGGATGAACTCACGCAAAGATTCTGCTATAAATTCTTCACTTAATCCCTTATAACGCACGGTCCCGCAGCGTGACCTGATGGTGGGGATCACTTGCTCCGAAGATTCCGCGAGAAGAATAAATTGCGTGCGGCCGGGGGGCTCTTCCAACGTCTTGAGAAGTGCGTTGGCTGCCGGAATGGTCAGACGATCCGCACCGTCTAGGACATAAAATTTCCTGTCCGAAAACATGGGACAGTCATATGCTGTACGGATGACTTCTCGGATCGCTTCAATACCTATATCCCGACCACCATCTGACGAAACAAGGGTTAGGTCGGGATGTAGACGGCGATCTACCTGCAAACAAAAGTTGCTCTCAGGATCCCCGCCTGAAAAAACATCCTTAATGGCTTCTAAAGCGGAGAACCTACGCCCGACGCCTTCGCCCCCCACAAGAAGCAAGGGTGATGTTAGCTGGCCGGAAACAACTCTCGACAGATAAGCAACGGCTTCATCCTGGCCCCTGACTTTGCTCAGCACGTGAAGACTCCAGTAGGGGGGTGGGGTAATCAGGATCCACGGGGACCAATTGCATCACGACGAAGTAATGCTGCTTACAATCCTGACACTCAAAACGATAGGGCTCACGGCCCGACCTCACGAGGTTCAAGCTCCTACACCGAAGGCACCTGAGGGAGCCCGTTACTGGCTCAGGTACTTCCGAATCAGTCATTTTTCAGCGAGTGCTCAGAGAGAAAGTGATCAACTACGCTGTAGGGGTAATTGGCAGGCGAAGCATCGTGGTCCACTTTGCGTGAAATGGCTTCCAACGTCTTCTCAATGTACTGACGATCCCAACTCATGCGGTAATAATTGAACCCCACGAACTGCCCCACGATACTCCGATTGAAGTCATCAGGGACTGAACCAAAAATCCATCTTACAACAGCCAGAGTCATGGCGTAACCACGAAGCTCATACTTCACCCGCCAATAGGCAGGCCATGGAATTAGCGCTAGCATGCCTAATAAGGTTAAACTCCGCCATCCAGTCAGGATCAAAGCAAGACCCAGGAGGGCCGCGACGCCCACCAAGAAAATACTTAGGAAAATGGCCCGAGACCCGTTGCCTAATATGGAGCCTGAGAAGAGGGCTATAACCGGCAGAAGTAATATCCAGGCATGAGACCCTGCCAGTATGCCGTAAGCCAGGAGAGGGATAATGACCAGAACCTGAGGCATTAGGTACTTCAATTTAAAGAAGCGATCCCGCTGAGCATCACAGACATGCACAAACTCGTGAGCCAGCACAATCAGACTACCTTCTGGATCCTTCAGATAATTACTCTCGGACGGAAAGTAGACCGTGCTACCGATTGTAGTCGTGAACTGGGTCATGTACTCGGGACAGAAAGACCGAGTCAACACACCTAAGAGTCTTTGGGACCAACTCTCATTTTTGAACTCGACCTTGAATTCCGGGTTCTCTCGACGCAAGTGCTCAACGAATAAGTCTAAAGTCTCAGCCGTTATCTTAGTCACCATGAAATGTCTCCTGATCCAGAACTACAACAGTGTCCTGGACGCCCGGCTCTAAATTGAATCTCAAATGTGAATATACCCGCCAACCGAGATGCTGGTAGTGTGTCCACACTGTGTGCAGCGATAAGCCCTGTGAGCAGGCACAGGAGCACCCCGTGCCTGCTCGTGAATCAGGATTTCAATTACTTCTTTCGAAGAACACCGGGCTTCGGGGCACTTCATAAACACAGTTTTAGGTTTTGCTTCTGCACCGGGGATTATGCCAGGTGTTGTCCCTCTGGGGTCGATACTCATCTATATCTCCATTTTTATAATGATGACGTTGGATACTCAACGGGAAATAGACCCTGGAGAGTATTCAACACCCTGAGGTAGTACTGTCGATCCGTGCGGTCTATGATAGAGGGTGCGTGTGCCGTCAGAGGATCAAGCCAAACTGTATCCATCTGAGATTTAAACACGGTCTGGTTGAAAGAATCATCCTGAAGATAAGGCATGATCTTAGCCCAGTCGGACGCCAGGACCTGTACGTTGCCCTCAGGTGTCTCTAGCCTGACGTATTGCAGATTTCGACTTGTGCCTGTCTTTGCTCTCCCCTGCCTAAGCAGTACTGCAACCAGGGCCCGGGCTAAAATAGGGAGATCTTGTCTCCGTAAGTTTCCGGGACGAGTTTCAATTTTGAATAAGCGTGAGTCCACATTAGATGTGGACTATAAGAGAAAAGCTCGTGCGGTCTAAGCTCGTCTCACCTAGTCGAGACGAGCAATAACGAGCATCAGATCCTCGGCATTTACGTCGAGGGTCGTACGATCACCGCTGGTCTCGTCGAGACGAGCAATAATGATCCTCAGATCCTTGTTTTTTTGGTCGCCACCGGATGCTCAGCACTTCGGGCAAAGCACTCTCGTCTCGTCGTAACGAGCAATAATGAGAATCAGATCCCGGGTCGTGATTCGGCAGGTCGGGGACCTGCAGCACGTCTCGTCGTAACGAGCAATAATGATCCTCAGATCCTTGGGTCTGCCAAAAAGCGTGGGTTTTCAAAGAGCTGAACTCCGGATCGCGAGCGATCCTTGATCCTGATCCAGCTCTACACCGAGGGTCCGGATCCCAACCCTAAATTGAATCTTTTTAAACAAAAAGTGACCCGCGAGAGGATCGGTGCCTTTCTGAGGCTCCTGACCCCTCGCAAGCTCGGATGAGGCTCCTGACCCTTACAGCTGGAGCTGCTTAGTCTTGTCCGGTTTCCTTATCAGGACTTCCGTCGTAAGTAGAGTGCTGCTAACCGAGACCGCGTTGGTGATGGAGCACAACACCACCCGGGTCGGGTCCACGATACCAGCTTCAATCATATCTTTGATTTTCATGTCCGTTATATCCAGACCCAAATAGCCATCAGCCTCCCGGACCTTACTCACCCACAGATCTCCATTCTCGCCCGCGTTAGTAACCATCTGACACAAGGGTGCCTCGCAGGCCTCCAGGACTAGCCTGTAACCAGCCTGCTCATCCGAACCTAGAGAATCAGGGACGGTCAGGGACCGGCTCGCACGGATTAATGTCGTGCCCCCTCCAGGCACAATCCCACTATCGACGGAAGCACGGGTAGCATAGAGGGCGTCTTCGATCCTGGCTTTCAACTCCTTCATTTCCACCTCTGATGATGCCCCGACTCTGATTACGCAGACCCCTCCCTGCAGTTTGCCTAGCCTTTCTCGCAGCTTGTCCTGATCATACTCAGACCCGGTCCTGGCAATCTCTGCTCTGATTTGCTCAATCCGACCGTCTATGGCCTCCTCTGAGCCACCCCCGTCCAGGATCGTCGTATCCTTAGCTGTAACTCGGATCTTATCCGCGGACCCCGCGTAGGCCAGACAATCCCCCTCCTGGAAACAAGAGTCAAAAGTCATACCCTGATCCCGAGCTATCAGCTGAGCCCCGGTCAGGGTCGCGATATCGAGAAGGTGTGCTTGTTGCTGGATCCCAAAACCAGGGGCCTTGATCAACACGCTCTTAAGTCGATTCTGTCTAAAATTCTGAACAAAGAGCGGAATCGCTTCCCCTTCAAAGTCGGGAGCAATGATAACCAATGGCCGGTCCGCGGCCGTACAGGCTTCCAAAAAAGGCATGAGAGGTCTGCAGGCCGATACAACATGATCCGTAACCAGGATAATGGGGTTCTCGTACAGGATATCCACACCATTTAGAGAGAAATCGGAGCGGAACCATCCTCGGTCAAATTGCATCCCCTCCACAGCGTCGACTTCAATCTGAGTCGTCCTGCCCTCTTCGATGTTGACGACTCCGTCGCGCCCGACCTTCGCGACCGCGTCAGCCACGATACGTCCGATGGCCCGATCCCCATTGGCACTGATAGTCGCCACATTCTCAATGTCTTGTTGACCTTTGATCGGGATAGACATATCCCGCACGTTATCCAGGATATCCTGGAGAGCACGGTCCATCCCACGTTTCACAAAAACAGGAGCCATGCCTGCCTCTACTAACGCGATACCGCGACGACACAGGAAATACGAAAGCACGGTAGCTGTCGTGGTACCGTCCCCCGCATCATCGCTAGTCTTGCTCGCTACCTCCATCACCAACTGGGCTCCCATGTTTTCCCAGGGATCCGAAAGCTCAATCTCTTTCGCTACCGAGACTCCATCCTTAGTTACCAGGGGATCGCCGAACGCTTTCTCCAGAGCCACGTTGCGGCCCTTCGGGCCTAGCGTGACCGACACGGTTTTGGCCAACTGAGCCACACCATCCAACAAACACTTGCGAGCTTCAGATCCAAATTTTAGAGGCATTTACATTTTCCCTATTTGAGTAACTTTTTAATTTCTGATGGGTCTAAGTCTACTGGGTCCTGTACCGACGGACCCCCTACACGGGCGTGATCATATCTCGGGGTGTCGGACCTAGCACGACGGCTCCAGGGGGAGTCGTGTGATAGTCTGGGCAAACCCCTGAGCCACAAATGGCCAAAGGAGTCCAGCAACAGGAGCCGGATATCTACACCTTCTCGAATTAACTCAGGGCTAGGATCAGGGGTCCCTGGACTCCATAGAGTAACTGTATGGAATCCCTCGGACTCTCTCTTCTCGCTAAGAGACCAACCTGCTGGCAGGGCTTCGATCACGGCCTCCCTGACTTCATCTAGCGACCATGCCGCGATCTCCTCAGGGCTTAACATAATGCACACCCGACTAAAGTATCGGGATCAGGTTTAAGACCCTCCAGCTCTTGTGGCTTGGCAGAAAACCGCCCCCCCTCAGATCCGTCAGGCATAAATGCTATGGCACCCAGGCTCAACATAGAATTAGATTCAGGGCAGTCCGGCTCAATGTCGATAGATAGGTAGACATCTTCTTTGGGCACCCAGATCTGTACACCGATGTCTTAGGCCCAGGTCAAACCTTACGCAGGGGGGGCGTCGTGAGCGTAAACACCGGCAGTGAGCATGCCTCCGGTACCGGGACATCGGTCCCCTCTGTGTTGTTAAATGTATGAGTGCTCGTGTTCATCGAGCTATTGCCCATACTTACGTTAACAGCCGAGAGTTGCGCCTCAGCCTCGGAATCCATCGCGCTAACCCCATATGCACGGGTGCCTGCTCCTGCCGTGCTGCGAAGGTAGCCTTGGCTAGAATCGTATGAAGCAGCGTTGCCCATCCGGCTACCCACCGACCTGGCAAACAGGGCTGGCCCTAACAGGCCACGATCAACCAGGCTAGTGTCCACAGATCTCATAATAGAGACAGCTTGAGCATAGTCCCCTTTTTTAGCAAATTCTTCGGCCAAAAGCTGGCCTCGGATCACCTGGGCCAACGCAATAGCGGAATCTAAATCAGGGTCGGATACTTTCTGCTCATCGCCTGCCTGCACGAACTGAGCCTGGACTTCGGTCTCGACTGCTTTCGTTTCCATCCTGCCCTCAGAGGTCAGGACCTGGTACTGAACCTTCACGTTAAAGATGTTAGCCGGACGCTGGCCCTTTGTATCTTGCTTCAAAATCTTAGTGTCAAAGACGAAGTTCCGAACTTCCTCTGAAAGGATACTCGGAATATTGAATTCAATCGCACCCAAAGCATCCTGCTCCACCTTGATATTGGTGATAGGCTGAGAGACCTGATGGCCCTGCAGAGGTTCGATCTCGACCGTGATATCCTGAGCATAGGTTGACATTAAGCCTCCCAGCTCACGCCCGAACGCAGTCAGGGCATCATCAGGGTTCTGGACATAAGCGTAGTTGCCCCGGCCATCCTGAGCTAGATTGGTCAAAAATTGCTGGTCACAACTTCCGTGGATGCCTTGCTCAGATCCATACCCAAAGGCACTAACCGTCATGTCTCCTAGCCTCTGACCCAGGAGGTGCAGGATAGCCGCCTGATCCGTAACCCCCTCATTAGCATGACCGTCAGTAAATAGGATGACCCTCTTTCGGTACCGGGCACCCAGATCTAGGCTCTCTATAACACTCAGGCTTTGAAGCATGCCGTCACAGATGTCCGTCCCACCCTGTGCCTGAAGCCTGTGGATAGCTTCGCGCAGCCGATCCTTATGTTCAGCTGATGTCAGGCCTGGCTTAACCAGCACGCTAGCACGGGATCCAAAACCAACCAAACCCATTATGGCCGAGGGGGTTAACTGATCCACCAGCTTTAGCAGACTCTCTTTGGCAAACTGCAACTTAGGGCCAGCCATACTGCCCGATGTATCGATAGCTGGCACGATACACAGAGCCGGCCAGCTCGCCTCCCTCCAGCCTAATACCGGGGCCCTGAGGCTCACGACCAGGTGAGGCACGTTATCCTGAGTGTAATTGAGTCTGTTGTGAGAAAGTCTCGCTTGCAGCTCCATTTTGATCCTCCAGTTTCGTTGTAACAAGCAATAATGATTCGGGATCACGGTTGCGACCTTGATCCAAGTCTACACCAGGGGCTCAGCGCCCAGGGGCTCAGCCCCCAGGAGTCCCATCGCAGGACCTGAGACAAAAGAAAAGCAGGCATCCCCTGATGGCTTTTTCAAAATTTAAGGGGCAATATAGAGAATCCACTCAGCCGGAGCTTAACTCGGGCCCCTTACTGGCTTTCGTTTGGACTTAACAAACAGGCCTAACACTACATAACCTGACTCTAATCCAGGATAATCACCCGACTTAGTTATGTAAGTTATGTCAGCCCCAATCTCACGCTTGGAATATAACTCGGTCACGGGGTCCCACTCCAGGAGGACGAGCGCATCCCCTACCAGGTACCCCCGGTCATCTAACCTAAGTTCGTAAGACTTCCGACCCTCCCAAACAGCTTGAAAAGCTTCCGGCCACGTCTTCAGTTCATGCTTTAGCGTCATTTTCTAATGTACAACCTACACCAAAATACTTGTTCACCCCCTCTTAGTGAGAGCGGAAATAATGAGGATTTTAATCGTAGAAGACAATCCGACTGAGCGTGAGCTGCTGAGGTATCTGTTGGAGGGCAGGTTCCAACATGAGGCTAAGTTCCGTGAGGCATCTAGCCTGAGTATGGCATTCACGTACCTAGAGCAACGAAATATTGATTGCGTAGTTCTGGACTTAAGTCTCCCTGACTCGGCTGGTAAAGAGACGTTCGAGAAGATCAATGCCAGGTACCCTGATGTGCCGGTCATCGTCATGACGCACAATAAAAATCGAGAGTTAGCGTTAGAGATGATTAAGATGGGGGCGGCTGATTACATACTCAAGGACTTTACGAATGAAGAAGATATCTTTCGCCGAATAGTCTTCGCTGTAGAGAAACATAGGCACACGATTCGAATGACTCCAGAGAAAGTAGAGACCGTGAAGAACTTAGATCGGGCTCAGGCCAACATGCTGACGGCTCATCAGAGTGGGGAACACCGGGCTATTCAGACCACCACGACTGAAGCAACAACTGCCGTAGTCGAGATCTCCAGAAAGATGTTTACTGAGCTTCAATCTATCTCAAATGAGATGGCTAAGAATAGATTCCGGGACGACCTGATGGCAAAGACGCTAGAGACACTAGAGACTGAGGTCTTAAAAGGGACAGGCACCAAACAGTCTATGAAAACCCAACTAGAACTCCTGAGTCACCGGTTGGAGCAGAACGAGAAAAGGCTCGCTGAATTCAAAAGCACGTCTAAAGAGGATGAGAAGCTGAAACAGGATATTCAGCATGCCAGACTGTCCGATAAGACTAAGGTCCTGCTAGGGATCCTGGCCCTCGTGGGAGCTATCACGACATCTGCCGCAACCTACATAGCAGCGACTCAGCATAGTGACCCACCTCAGTATCCTAAGGCTAAGTAAAATGCTAAAAGCAGCGTTTAACAATTCGGCTATCCCTCAGCTTATTATCGATCCTACAGGGACTATATTGGATGCGAATCGTCAAGCTTGTCAAACCCTGCAACAAAGCCATGATGATTTGATCAAGCTTAACCACAGGAGTCTGGTGGACGAGGATCCAGACTTGATCAGCGGATTAGCATCAAAATTCAAACGAGATAACATTCTCAACTGGACTACCGAGCAGAAGTATAATGTCGATGATGGCTCCATTTTTTGGGCCCGGGTTAGCGTAACGTCTATCCACGAGGATGGCAGGATATCTAAGCTACTGCTCCAACTCCAAGATATTACTGGGCTGAAGCAGAGCGAGGGAGACATACAGAGAAATAATGATGAGCTGGAACAGTTCGTCTACATCGCATCGCACGACTTACGGGAACCTCTCACCAGCATTGCCGGTTTTGCCTCACTCCTCAAGAAAAGACATAAAGACTCAATAGGGGTAGAGGGTCATCACTTCCTTACTGAGATTCTAGATGCTACGAAACGAATGGAGTGTAAGATCGACGACCTGTTATCTTTCTCCCGAGCAGGACGGGTGGGCGTGATAGACGGGGTCTTCTCCCTAGGATCAGCAGTCGAAGAGGCTCGCAGGAATCTAGCTATCCGGATCGAGGCTACGAGCACCGTGTTAGAGATACAGGGTAATCTACCGACTGTGCAGGGGGACAGGAGTCTGATTGCTCAGGTGTTCCAAAACCTGTTCTCAAACTCAATCAAATACAAGGGTGCTGACCCTCCCCACATAATAATCAAGGCTGAACCCTGCGACGATGAAAACTGTTGGGTCATCACAGTGCGGGATAATGGGTTAGGTTTCGATATGCATCACCGGGACAGGATATTTGGCGTATTTCAACGCCTATATACTATAGAGGAGTACCCCGGGACTGGGATCGGGTTGGCCATTGCCAAGAAAATCGTGGAGCGGCACCATGGGCGTATTTGGCCCACGTCGGAGCCAGGTCAGGGATCTACTTTTTTCTTTACAATACCTCGTACCGATGTCGGTCGAGACGAAAAATGACGGCAATAAATATTCTGCTGGTCGAGGATAACCCGCACGACGCCATACTCGTCAGAGAGGCCCTGAGGGATAGCGCTATCGCGCACAGTCTCACTGTGGCCTCTGATGGAGACCGAGCCTTACAGATCCTGTATTCGGCTGAGGTTAGACCCCATCTGATTTTACTCGATATCAACCTACCTAAAAAAAGTGGGATCGAAGTCCTGAAAGAGATTAAGAGAGATAGGGCTCTCTGTCTGATCCCAGTCATCATGCTCACCAACAGTATGTCCGAGGATGACGTAGTTAAGTCCTACGGATATCACTGTAATGCCTACGTACGTAAGCCTCTAGGATTCGAGGGCCTGCTGGAGGTGCTCAGTATAATAATGTCATTCTGGTTTACTTATGCGACTCTGCCTAAGCAGGATGACATGGCTGAGCCACCATCATCTATCGATCCCAGTCTCGGCTCGTCGTAACGAGCAATAATGATCCTCAGATCCTCGTTACGAGGTCTCGTCGTAACGAGCAATAATGATCCTCAGATCCTAGGATCCTGATCCGCATGCTCCTCCTCCGCCCTCTGGTCTCGTCGTAACGAGCAATAATGATCCTCAGATCCACGGCGGGAACCTGGAGAGGCCCTGGCATGTCGTGCTGTCTCGTCGTAACGAGCAATAATGATCCTCAGATCCTCCCGCAGGGGCTCAGCGGGCCCCGTACCGGTGTTTGGTCTCGTCGTAACGAGCAATAATGATCCTCAGATCCTCGCGAGCCGGGCCCTCACGCAATACGTAGATCAGGTTGTCTCGTCGTAACGAGCAATAATGATCCTCAGATCCAAACCGAAATCGAGCGTGAAGCTGTGATTAAGTCGCGGTCTCGTCGTAACGAGCAATAATGATCCTCAGATCCTGGGCCAAGCCCTGCCTCAGACCGTTACCCGAAACCTGTCTCGTCGTAACGAGCAATAATGATCCTCAGATCCTTAACGCTGCTTTCGCTTCAATCTGAATCAATCAACCTGTCTCGTCGTAACGAGCAATAATGATCCTCAGATCCTCCTCAGATCCGTCAAAATCTCGCCTGGCAGCCGCATCGTCTCGTCGTAACGAGCAATAATGATCCTCAGATCCTCTGGCGGCTTGGCCGAGCTATTTCCGGATCATATTCGGTCTCGTCGTAACGAGCAATAATGATCCTCAGATCCTCGGGTGCAGGCCGCCGCTCCATCGATTGATTCCCGGCCGTCTCGTCGTAACGAGCAATAATGATCCTCAGATCCGCCGGTGAGTGGAGTCGAACCACCCTAAACTGAGTAGTCTCGTCGTAACGAGCAATAATGATCCTCAGATCCAAAGGA